>Ga0068628_1000938_pt1 | contig 11446 bp, 12 predicted proteins | sample InSIn2gowninarea_FD_77431 | JGI IMG/M metagenome (GOLD analysis project Ga0068628, IMG submission 77431) | Clean room microbial communities from NASA Spacecraft Assembly Facility at Jet Propulsion Laboratory, Pasadena, California, USA -... ... | reverse complement strand
GGAAAGTAGCAAACTGCAATGTATTTGCCTAAGAGTAGGGGGTTGCTTTGATGGATCCACACCCATAGAAATCTGGCGTGCTCATTTGAAGAAACCAATGTGACCTGGCTCTGGAGGTAGTCTTGTTTAAAACACGTCACATCCCCTTAGCCTTTAACATTATCGGACCTTGTCTCCTGTCTGCAAGACCATGCCTAGTGGTACCCACGAATTAGGGGTGGGCTCTGCATGGTACTCACATGTGTCTTTATCTGGAAAAGGAGGTCATGGGACCCGATCGTGTCATGAAGCATGCTTGGGGAAGACCAAAATACACCTTTACAGCTCTAGCAACCAATGGAGTGTGAAATTTCCACGATTGCAATCACTTGGAATTTAATCTTCTATCTACTGGAGATTATTTGTCTTCTGTAATTTACTTTATGACAAATAATGATTAAATGAATATTGCAATCTTCACAAATAAAATACGCTGTGAAAGATAAAATACGGAATTGAGAAAATAATGCACACACACATAAAAATATGACATCGTTAATTTTAGACAATAGTCCTTGGAAAAACCCTGAAGGGAAAACCAGTGCAATAGATGAGGGTTTATTATTATTCAATAATTGAGGAGAATTACAACTAGTTGTTGTAGAATGGAAAACCTCTGAGAAATATTGATCTCCACTGGCAAAATAATTTGGAGACTAACTATCTCCCTTTGCTACTCGATCCGGTCATCTCCAGGTAACTCACACTCCTCTAGGCTATTTGCACTGCCTTTGGGAAATGCACATTGCTACTCTCTTGAAATTCATCTAGCCTCGAAATCTTCTTACTGCAAGTTGTCCTACCTCCTGGACTGCTCAAGGCCCACTCGCTTTGCCTCCGAAGATGTATCTAGCTTTGTCTGGAAAGATGTACATAGCTGAAGAGGATCCAATGGAGTCACTGGAGGGGGCAACCCATGTACTGTTAGATTAAGCTCTCGGGTATGACAGAGGCACTCCTTGTTCAATTTTGCTTGTACAACCCCCTCAACCATTGTGAGCCGGGGGTGGGGGGTTGTTCCCTTGTTTCTTTTTTACGAACAACTTCAACACAAGAGTTAAGTGCCGATGCTGTGTTTTTGCGTCCTGTTTAAAAAGTGTCTGTTGTGAGCGCATTTCATTTTGTAGGCTCTTGATGTGGGAGAGTCTATCAATGGGTTTCGTAAATGGATATTTTTGTTTTGTTTCATCTCAGAGACCAATTGTTTGAGGTCTACCACCTTGGCTCGGAGTTCTGTATTTTCATGCTCAAACAGGTCCACCCACTACAACAAATTTTTGACCTGGGACATCCACTTCACACTTCATAGGGACACTGAGGGATACCCTTTCCTTGACCTCAATGCAGACATCTCCCACTACTCCTCTCTCGAAAACATCATCCTTCTAGGAGATTTTAATGCACGCACCAAAGACTTGTAGATACCCATCCATGATAGAGAAAATGATGCATTTTTCATTCAGGAGTTGGAGCTAGCATCAGTGGGTCTGTTGAAATTAGCAAGAAAAGTGATTCCTTGATTTGTGCCTTAATTCAAGGAGTCAAAGTCGAGCTCCTTTTTTGTGCATGCTCGAGTTCCTAAAATTTAGGAGTGTCCCTAAAAATTAGGATGATTTAGGTTGCACTTAACTGATGTGTTTGAAATTGAAGGTCAAGTTCTTGATTTTCTAGTGTGAGTTAAATGAGGAAAAACCCAAGTGGTTGAGTTTCAAGTGGTTGACTTGAAATAGGACGAGTTGCATGAGCAATTAACTCGTGCTAACTCAATTAATCACAAAATAATTCCTTAATTAGAAAACTCACTAATTTTAACCATTCAAATTGCCTTTAAAAGGAGGAACGAAGGCACAAGTTTAATCATTGTTTTTGTGAGCACAAGTTGGTGAGACCAAGCAATAGGAAGCACAAGTTTGTGCGTGGATCTTGTGAGAGGAAGAGTGTGCAAGAGAAGCTTGTGCACAAGATTCATAGAGGAGCAGAGATCAGTATTCTTGCAGAGGTTTTCAAGCCTAGTTTAAGGCTGAGAGAAGGTTGTGTTCTCTATTGAAACAGTGTATTGTAAGAGATCAATTGCTCAATTTTTGCTATCAATAAAATTCTCATCAAGCAAAGGGTTTTCCCAGTTGAGTTCCCTAGAAATACAATGTGTCTTATTGTGTGACTATGCTTTTATTTATGTTCCTAATTCCACCGCAAATTGAGTAGAGAAATTTTGTGTTTGTAAGAAAAGAAAGTGTTTTTCAGACTGTTCTTATCAGCAGATTAGAATCTTGTGGAAATTCTATAGGTTCATAGGAGCTCGCAGGATAGACATAGACCCCTCACAAGTTACGAGAGATACTTCTTATAGCTAGGGGAATCTCATGGGCTACTGATCTTGAACGGGCTCCTTGTTTCCCTGATTCAGGTGATTTGCCCTGCTTTTCTCATAGCAGTGGAGCTAGTGTAATTGAGTATGTCTTGGCCAACCAAGACCTCCTCCCCCAAATCCAACACTTCTCAGTCTCCCGCCTCACTTTGGCTAACCACACTCTCCTCACCGTCTCCCTCTCTACATCCCCTTCTCCTCTCCTCGTAACCATTCCCACCCCTTTATCCACCGTACCACCTTCCTTTTTGATAGAGAATATGCGAATGCATACAATACTCACCTCAAGGCATTCCTCCCTCCCATCTCTAACTTTATATCCTTAGACACAACCACAACTAAATACGACACACTTTCCAAGGCCCTCATGGAAATAGCCCTCGACTCCTACTCCCATTCTACTCACAAGTCTCGCCCTCAAACTACCATCGGTACCTGTAAATCGTTGGTTTGATGATAAGTGCAACTCTTGCATAAACGTCTATGCCTCACGCTTACGCATGACCCATCTTCCTCCCCTAACCTGCACAAAGCTTACCATAGACTACTTTGCCACACAAAACAAACATTCCTCCCCCAACAAAGACGGGAACTTCGTGACGCTCTCTGCCACACTGTGAAAGCTTTTTGGCATGCCCTCTTTCCTAGACATCACGCCATCTCTCTCACCCTTAAACCCCATACCATGTTCTCCCACACCACCTACCTTTACAATATCCCTAGACAACCCCCACCTGTATCCCCTCCCATTCCACTTTATGCCACCTCTTCTCTAAAATGGCGATTAGGAAAGCAACTAGAGCTTTGAGCAATGCAAAGCAGTTGACAAGGATGGGTTTCAAGCCAAATTCCTCAAGCATGCCATTCAATCGCTCGACTCATATATTGCAAATATTTTTAACCATGTGGTTTGTTCATGATTCATCCCCTCCTAGACAAGACACATTATCCATCTGATCTACAAATCTAGGAGCAATGTTGATCCAAATAACTATAGAACTACCATGGTGGACCACACATTCTCCAAGCTTTATGCCACAATTCTACACCAATGGCTTTCTGAGGAACTAGAGAATCGACATCTCGAGCTAGAGGACAAGCAGGCTTTCGCCCAGACTAGCATACGATTGAACACATCTCCACACTCAGATCCATCATTGAGGAGGCCCGTCATCCCTCTTTATGGGTTTATAGTTGCTTTGTAGATTTTCATAAAGCTTTTGACACAGTTTTGAGGGAGGCATTATTCCAAAGACTCCGCGACATTGGCATATCAAAGACACTCTTAACAGCTATCATGAGGTTCTATGAGTCAATGTTGGGGCCACTCAAGATGGCCCATGGTCTCTAAAACTTCATTCAAAGTACCATTAGAGTGAAGCAAGGGTATCCCCTCTCTCTAACTCTCTTTGGGATTTATATTGATGAACTTAAATCTTTCCTCCATGAGCACATACAACAGGGTGATGGCTACCTACTACACCATGTTTCGATCTCCTTACTCCTCTTCGCTAATGACTTGGTCCTTTTGGCCTCTACTCCTAAAGGATTATAGAGATAGATTGACATGTTGGCTAGTTTCTGTGACCTTCAACAACTTAAGGTCAATTTGGGAAAACCAAGGTTTTAATCTTCAATGCCTCAAAGAACTCTATTGTAGACCTATACTTTTATTGTTGCAGGACAGGGATTGAGATCACCACATCTTACACCTACTTGGGGGTACTATTCACAGGTCCCAGATTTGGAATGCAACACGCGCTTGGACCTCGACTTAGCAAAGGTTACAGTGCCCTAGCCCTCATCAAGCGACAATGCTTCGAAACACAGTTCCAAGACATCGCATCCAAGATCCACCTCATGGAGGCCATTATTAGACCCATGATCCTCTATGGCTTTGATCTCTGGGGACCTAGTTTACTACAATCAGATTGTGCCTCGATGGAGACAGTCCAAACCCTGCTCAAATGCAGAGTTCTACAACCCATTATTTAGGCAAAGTTCGATGTCCACCCATTTCGCCTTGAGGTCCTTTTCCGCTTGGTTTCTTTCCTACATAAAGTTAGGGCTTACAGATATTCTACCACCAAGAGAGAGAGAGATACCCCTATCTTGCACTTTGGAGGCCATCACTTTGGCTACCCACTCAGATTGTGATCATGGATGGTTCGCAGAAGCATCTCAGCTCCTTCAATTGATAACCATCTCCCCAAAGCACCTTCCTCCATTTAGTTTCTCCCTTGACGGACCAACACATCTCTTACTGACTTGGAAAACACTGAATCAGTCCATCAGAGAGAATATCTATAAATTATACATTCAGGTCACTTGGACATCCCCCTTAGTGAGCCTTGGCTCAAAGATGTCCATCTACCTATAGCAATTTTTGAAGCTGCAAGATTGGCCTCATCGTTCGCCCCCTTATACTCGCAAGCCCTAGATGCACTCACTTAGGATGCCACTGGGGTAGTTTCAAGTTGGGTCCCATCAACTTCGAGTGGAGATAGATCACCATATACCATGATCTGATAGGGTCTTCTAGTTGTGCCATGTACAGGAGCCGGAGACCGAGATGCACCTCATTTTTTGATGCCCCATATACTATGATATCAGAAGATGATATCTTTGCTTATACAGAGATTTTGAAGGATTCCTCTCTACCTTCTTCCAATATCCTGACCAAATATGCCTAGCCCTCTTCATCAAGGAAATATTCTGACACAAATCTTGAGTTTGTAATTTGTAGCTCGGGCAAGTACTTCTGCACAGGCCTTGTGTATAGGCGTGTAAAATTCGCCCACATCTCCTTCAAACACTTGCTCTAGGTTGAGCAAGTTGCTCATGTAGCTTAGCTTAAGTTTAACTTAGGAAAAAGGACATAATAAACATGTTGGCTTCTTGAGGTAATAAAACTAAGGAAAAGAAAAGTAATTTACTTTAATAAGTTTTAATCTTAGCCATTGATCTCAAGCGAGGCGAGATCTCGTCTCCACCATCAATCACTTTGAGATTAGGGTTAGGGTTAGGGTTTTGGCTCAATGCAAAGTTCTAAAAGTAAAAGCCAAGGAGAGGGAGAAGACATACAACAACAATACAGGACTGAGAGTAGCATCTCAGTGAGTGTGTGTTGGGTGCGAGAGAGTACAAAGAGGATAGAGATCTAGATCTGCAGGGAGATAAACATTGATTTAGGGTAGATCTGTTGGATCAGATCAAGGGTTATTTTTGTATCTGTATTTTCTCAGTTGGGCCATTAACCCAAGATGGGAGCCCAAGTAGGTTTCGAGTTTTATTAATGATGAATTGATTTATTGGGCAGAAATTTGTTTGTGATTCATGTGATTCAGATCGTTAATTGCTTTTGCTAAAAAAAAATTGTTAAGATTCTAGCTATGTGTTTATTCAGTAATCTTTTACTGGGAATTAAATATTGAGTGTTGGGCTTTGGAAAAACTAACATGGTATCAGAGTTGAAACTCTAAATTGATCTTGGAATCACAAACGTCAGTTCATATTGAATCACCAGAGCCAATTTCGGCCAAAATTGTAAGAAGGAAATTTTTTTTAAGGGCCGAAGTAAATCAGTCGAATGGTTGAGAGCAAATTTTTTTTATAGTACGAAATTTTTTTAGCACGATTTAAAAACAAAAACAAAAAAAGGAGATCTGAGAGGGCCAATAGGTCTAACGACCCACCCAGCCATCGAAGTAACCGACAGTTGCCAAACCGACAAACCCGCAGGGGGAACGGCTACTAGTCAACCAGCCGCCAAAGTCAAACAGACAAGCCAGTAGCAATCGGCAATAATTGCAGAGGCCGTCCAGGGTAGAGATCGAGCAACAGGCCACAAAGGGAACAGAGAAAGCGACAACGACAAAAAGCAGTCTGAGTTGTGTCATGGAGGTTGGCATAGCATAGGTTTATGGCTCGATAGGTGAGGTCGTAGAGGAGTCGGGGCTGACAGGGTTTCCAGGTAGAGGTAGAGGTGGAGAAACCAACGGACACAACGAAGCCATTGCCACAAGAGGGAACAACACGAGTGCGAGGTCAGTCACAGGCTAGCCAAAAGTGAATGTAAGGAAGCAGGTGGCAGTCGTAAGGGTTGTTAGGGAAACCATCAACGATCCGGTCGAGTAACCGGCTGCCAAGTCTTTTTTCAGCCAAGTGTCAAAGAAGTGATTAGCGAAAGCAAGTGCTCAGTGGTAGGACAGGACATGGCACTAATTGAAGCAGTTAGCCGACAAGGACAACAAAGCGAGCAACAGGAGTCGCCAAAAGAATCTCATAGTCATCGTTGCCAGACAGTCAACCCACAAGGTGAAGGTGAAACGGGGATCAGTCAAGGCGACACAAGTTGTCACAAGTTGAGGTGGTGGCAATGGCTATCTGGTCACTAGACAAGCCGCGAAGAGACCAGAGGTTGTGGGTTAGTGAGGGCACGGCAAGGGAAATATGAATGATTTAAATTATTCTTTTCTTATAGACAAACATTTTAGTCTATTTACACACCTAAGCTTGCATCTATAACTATGAATGATTTAAATGTGTATGCATAAGCTTGCATTGTTATGTCTACATGGACTCATAAATTAATGACAGGGCAAAGAAGAAATTGGTATCATAGCGTTAGGATGTTGATTTCAAGCCAATTTGATGACCATTGACTAGCTACGTTTCAGAATGATATGAGATCATAATTTTAAGTTAGTTGAAGCAATTTAGATACTCTACCACCTCAACAGTGTTACAGAGGTGGTGGGGTATGTTACATGGTATGTACTTGTACTTCATCTTATCTATATATAAAAGTGTTCTAGCTGTCCAAATTTTGTGTACTTACAGATTTGAATTTCAGCTTATGTTAGCTTCATGATTAAATAATTTCTAGTGCTCTTTATTCTTTGCTGATTTGACATAAAATTGAACAGAATTTGGTAAGTAATCTAACAAACACCTAGAAGCTAAGCAAGCGGATTTAATGCTGCGGTAATCTGCTGTTATAAGTCATTTTCAGATTTGTAATTTGCTTGGGAAGTATGCCCTAAGGAATGAAACATTGTTGCAATTTTTTTCCGAAGGAAAAATCGAACTTTTTATGAAGTATATAAAAAGTTACATAGTATATGCATAAAGCATTCCAGAAGTAGAAAGATCACCCATGAAGGCAAGACTGTCCAAAAGCAACCTGTGCATTCAGCCACAGACATAGTCACAAAAATATAGAGTGTCCAGTACGAAAGACCTCCCCATGCAGGGAGAAAACAGCCCATAATATGCCAAAAAATATAAGGCTGTCTTGAAAATAAACATATACAGAGCATAATCACCAGATAGTAACAAAAGTATAACAAGTACAATGAGCTGCTGATATAAGAGGAGTAAACCAAAAAGATGTCAAGAAAAAGCAGATTTTATAAATTGTAAGGCCTGTTGTCCGACACACGGACTGCACCATCCTCTGTCTCGGTAATGCGCCACGAGTCCAGATCCTGCTGAAGGCCCTCCTTAGATAGGAGGTCCGCTGTAGTGTTCCGTTCCCTGTAGATATGGCACACATTAATAAGAACAAATGATAATTTTAATAATTGAATTTCTTCTAGGATAGGGATCAAAACATGGCTTCGACACCTCTGAGTGTTGTTGAACCAGTTAATGGCATTCATGGAGTCACCGAAAATTTGCACTGAACCAATTCCCAAGTGAATGAGCCAGCATAAAAGATATTTTAGTGAGAGTAACTCAGCAAAGTTGTTTGTTCCAGAACCAATGCCCACCGAAGCTTTTAAGGATCTGTTGTCGTTTATATGGATAACCAGTCCTGAACCACACCTGTTCTGTGCATCCGAGGCCCCGTCAAAATAAGCCCATGGGATATCATGTCTAATCTGTTCAGTAATGATGTTTCTGATTGTCTGAGTATGATCAGAGGAGGGGAGAAGAGAGTAGATTGAAGCACATTTTGCAGCAATCAGAGAGGGGGAGGAGGATACTTCCTTAAAAATACCTTTATTCCTTGCTAGCCAGATCCCCCAAGAGATAATCAAGGGCAAGTTCCTAATGTTTTCCTCTGAAGCAGAAGTCCACCAGCTTTGCCAAGCTTCCCCGCAACTTTCCCCATTCCATATTGTTCTTATGCCTAATAGGGACAGAGTAAATTCCCAAACTTTGAGAGAGAATCGACATTTGATGAATAAGTGGCAAGAAGATTCTTCAGAGTCTTTGCACAAGATACACCATCCAGGCCCATGTTTATTCCTCCTTTGTAAATTGTCCCATGTAGGCACTTTGTTCTTTCATATACAGCAGAAAAACAATCTGGTTTTTGCTGGACAATTCAGTTTCCAGAGAGACTTGCTCCACCAATCCTGGGCCCACCATCCCCTTTGATTCATCAAGAAGTCATAGCCAAACTTTGGGGAGTAATACCCTGTTTGAGCATGTACCCATCAAAGGGTGTTTGGGCAGCCCTTAATCCTGACATTTATATGGTGGAGCTCCTGTAAGTAGTTATGCCACTCATGCCACCATTGGGGTTCAATTTGCATATCCTCAGCCAATTTCCACCCCTGATGCCAAATTGTAGTTGTCCCAATCTTTGATATCTGGTTAATGAAGACAACGCCTTTTGCATGTAAGGAGTCCATAATCCCTCTGGAGAGAGCATATGCCTCATTGCACCCCACCCATGGATCAATGCCAATTTTACATTTTTCCCCATTGCCAACCTGCCAAGCAAGACCTTCTTCCACAATCTTGAAGGAATCAATTGCTGCCTTCCAGATGGCAGATGCTTTTGAAAAGTCTTTTCCAGGCCTACGGATCCATTCATCTAAGGGGATCGGATCAATGTATTTCCTTTTTACCACCACTGTCCATAGGTTGTAATCTGTCAGGAGCCTCCACCCGGATTTTGCTGCTAGGGAGGAAGCAAAAAGTTGTAGGTCCTTTATGCCCCATCACCCGCACTCCTTTGGCCGAGCAATTCTGTCCCATGCAACCCATGGAAGGACAACATCCTCCTTTGACCCTGCCCAGAGGAATCGGCTACAAAGTTTTCTAATGTTGGACAAGATACCTTTAGGAACCCAAGTGAGAGCAATCCAATACACAGGGATGGCAATTAGGACTGATTTGATCTTCCTTCTCTAGACAACCATTTGAAACTCCAAAGATTAATACGTTTCTCAATTTTTGATAACAACCAATTCCAGTCCTGTTTTTTGTAGGAGTCAGGTTTCAGATAGAATCCCAAGCATTTTAGATTTTCCCCCATAGGAAGGACTTCATAGGGGAGAAGGGTAGTGATTCTTTCCAAGTCAATGCCTGAGAGTCCTTCATAAGCTATTGAGGATTTTTGGGAGTTTATGCTCATTCCAGTAGCTTTAGAAACAAGTCCAAAGAGCACTTCAGCTAGTGGACATCTTCCTGTGACCCATTACTGAAAAGAAGAATATCATCCACAAAGAGCAAGTGGGAGATGAACAGGTTTGTTGCTATTTCAATTCCTTTGAGGTCTCCTCTTCTCTTGACCGAAATAAGTAACTGACTTAGCCCTTCCGCAGCTAACAGGAACAAGTTAGGGGATAGGGGACAGCCTTGCCTGAGCCCCCTCTGACTGTGGAAAAAGGGAGAGACCGCCCCATTGATGAGAACAGCAAAGGACACATTAGAGATGCAGCCCATAATCCAGTTGATAAAGCCAATACTGAAACCCATATGTGTTAACAAGAGTCTCAGGTATATCCAACTGATCCTATCATATGCTTTTGACAAGTCAATTTTTACAATCATGCCTTTCTTCTTTGACTTCTTTATACCGTGCATTGATTCTTGGGCCACCCCAATAGCTTCATGAATTTGCCTGCCATCCAGAAAGCCAAACTGTTCTTTTGGGATGTTGCTAGGAGTATAGGTTTCAACCTAATAGCAATAGTTTTTGCTATGATTTTGTAAATACAGTTGCACAGGGAGATAGGTCTGAAATCTTCAAAAGATGCTGGGGAGTCTGCTTTTGGGATTACAGCAAGAAAGGTTGTATTAAAAGGTTCATGGATAAAACCTCTGATCCTTGATTCTTCCACCACCCCAACTATCTCTTCCCCAAACAGATCAAAAAAGTGTTGGAAGAACTCCACTGTCCAGCCATCAGACCCTGAACTCTTATCTTTTTGCATAGTCTTTAAAGCATTTTCAACTTCAAATTTCGAAATAGGGGCCATTATCCTCTCATTTTCTTCCTCCTCAACATATTTGGGAAAGAGTTGGGCCACCTAGATCACCTCAGCTATTGTTGCATCCTCAGGACTTTGAATAAGTTTTTGAAATGATCCCTTCCCGTAGCATCCAGTTCATTAAAAGATTTACCCATACCCCCATTAGGCCTAGGCAATTTCCAAATGGTATTTGAGTTTTTTTTCTCCCCTTTGCATAGTTTTGAAAAACTTTAGTGTTTTCATCCCCAGCTGAGAGCCAAATGGCTCGGCTTTTTATTCTCCATTGTTCTTCAATATCATTTAAAATCTCCCTCCTCCTAGTTTCCAGAATTTTTATCCTGTCCCTCTTCTCCTCTATCTCATAACCATCTTCTTCCGGACTTTCTAAACTTTCCAGTTCCTCCCCAATCCCACGGAGATCAGCTTCTTCCCTTATTTGTTTCTCTTTGGCCCAGGTAATGGTCTCCTTTTTCGGTCTTTTCAGATTATTCATAAGGGACTAAGCATATGAGAAATAATCGGTCCTATCCAGTGGTCTTCGGGTTTCATTTACTAAGCCAATAAAGCCAGGGTCCTTAAGCCATCCAGGGTTAAATTTGAAAGGGGATCCTGGCTTCTTGTTGGGTCCCAACAACTCCATTAAAATGGGGAAATTATCTGATCTCCCCCAAGACCCACCCATTGCCTAAAACCTGTGTTTTGGCTTGCAAAAGCTTCATTTAGAAGAAACTAGTCCAGTCCCTTGGCCACCCTAGCCTACCCCACTCTCCTGTTCCTCCACATGGAGGAGTTTTTTATTAGATTGGAACCAATGAGGTGGCCTTCT
>Ga0068628_1000933_pt1 | contig 11458 bp, 9 predicted proteins | sample InSIn2gowninarea_FD_77431 | JGI IMG/M metagenome (GOLD analysis project Ga0068628, IMG submission 77431) | Clean room microbial communities from NASA Spacecraft Assembly Facility at Jet Propulsion Laboratory, Pasadena, California, USA -... ... | reverse complement strand
TTGGTTTGCTCGAGCCGGATGGAAAGTGGTCGTTCTTCAACGGAATGGGCGCCGATAGACAGATCAGTTACGATGTCTACCAGAAAGTTGCCGAGATTGACCTCCTTGAAGCTGGGTTCGACGTTGAATGGCATGATATGGATATTCCCGAACTTGAGGCCGAGTGGGACGGAGTGAAGCGAAAGTACTGGAACATCAAGCAATACCGACTACCTGTTTGCAAATTCATGGATTGAGAATGGCCGCAGCAAAACACCTCTTCGTCTTTCAGGTTCTGCAGACCTGGTCTCAGTTTTCAACGCGGACCGTCTGGGTCTGGTACTGATCATCTTGGATTTATACTCACCGTGCAGAAGGATCGACAAGCACCAAGTATCTGGCAATTGTTACCGGTAGTGCGTGGTATCTACACAATTCCTTGTCCCACAGGACCTTTCACCCTCCCAAACATGCTCCATCATGATTTAGCGGGATCTCAACATCAAAACGCTTTTGGAGTCGTGGCTTGTTGGTGTTGCGAGCAAACAATGCAAAAGTACCCTCGGCCATAGAAATACCGAAAGTCGGCTCAGAACCAAGTGGAACTCCTTCACCAGAACCTCCGCAGATCAACCATTCCCAAGCAAGTTACTCCGCAACCATGATCTCCATCTCTTGCCGAAAGGCATCTCCGTGCAGGCATGAAAGCATACTGTACAGAGCATGGATATTAGATTGTTGCCCTAGTTGAGGATATATGCCCCGCATCTGAGCCCCCTCAAAAGTGTTCTCTACCAAGAAGTGCATCTCCACAATAGATGAGGACAGTAGATGGAGGAGAACCATGTATCAGGCCATCAGCCCGATGAGGAGATCCCTCGACAACGCTCGCTATAAAAGTTAAACAACCGCTACAGCTGGGATGGCCTCTTCAAGAGTCCTCAGTATTTTGTTTGTAAATCTACTTAGTAACAGAACTTGAGGCATTAAAACAAAATCCACCCAGGCAAGATGACGGTCGGTCACAAACGCTCAGCAATCGTTACTGGCTCAAGTCGTGGAATGTAAGCAGATGCTCTCCAACAATTCCTTCATCACACTGCTGACTTCCTACCAGTGGTGAAGCAATCATCCGACGACTAGCAAAAGAAGGCTACCATGTCTGTGTCAACGACGTGTCCGCCAACAAGGAAGGCATCGACAAGCTCGTAGCCGAACTCAACAAAGAACATGGCGACGGAAAAGCCATCGGCGTAGTAGCCGATGTCACGAAGTCTGCTGAGGTGGAAGCCATGATCAAAGAATCCGTGGAAAAGCTCGGCCCACTGACCGTCATGGTTGCCAATGCCGGCATTGCTCAAGTCCAAGCTGCCCTTGAGATTTCCGATGAAGATGTACAAAAAATGTTCAATGTCAACATCATCGGTGTATGGAATTGTTACACGAGAGCGGCGAAGCAGATGATTGCACAAGGGCCTGTCGCTGAAGGCACAACAGGCTACAAGTTGATTGGATGCGCAAGTATTGTGGCCTTCAAACCTTTCCCGTTACTGAGCCACTACTCGGCAAGCAAGTGGGCGGTAAGAGGCATGACACAGGTCTTTGCTATGGAAATGGCGAAACACAAGATTCAGGTGAACGCGTATGCGCCAGGTATTGTAGGAACAGCCATGTGGGAATTGATTGATGAGAAGTTGGGTGAAATCGAAGGTCGGCCAAGGGGTGAAACGGTCAAGAAGTACAGCACCGAGCTGACTGCGATGGGTAGAGTCAGTACACCAGACGATGTTGCTCGGGTGGTTGGAGGTTTCCTATGCGGGCCGGACTCGGACTTTGTGACAGGACAGACCACTGTGGTTGATGGGGGTATAATCTATACGTGAGCCTTTCCGAGCCTATCTCGCTCTGATAGTGTGTTACATTCCTGATCATCCTTGTCTGAATACCTTCGATCAAGGAGCAGATGTAACCAAACGCTTATTCCCAACCCTAACCCTAAAGAATCTGCTACCACTCGATCGTTTTCCTACATCGACTCTTTTTATTGTGGAGCAGTTTCGACAAGATAGGCTGCAATTGATCGCGTGACATAGCTGCAACCCACGTATTTGCATGCTGAAAGACCTTCGGAAAATTGCTGGATACAGTTATTTCAATCATGGAGATTCGGTGTTTACAGTCCCCGTCGGCTTTCAATGTTAAATCGAGTGGCAAGCCGGTAAAAGTTGCCCGCCACCTGAGAGCTCAATTTGGTATAGTACCGAGATTTATACCAATAGACATCGGTTGTACACCAAGATGGAGTTACACGTGGTTGAGATCTACCTGATCACGCCTAAAATTTAAAGAACAACTCGTACCGATATTTAACATTAAAAGCCGACGGGGACTGTAGTCAAGGTAGCTTAATCCGGATTCGCGGTTTCCCTCACCACATAAATTGTAAGCATCAAGAGTCTTTGATACGACTTTTGCATCGAATTACTGTAGCATTCGACAAGATCAAAGTGCTTGACTATTTCATCGCCAAGATCAGCACATAGCCACAAAGTACCTTGTTTCTCCTGCAGTAGGTAAGTGATAGCACACGCACGAAAATCAGAACAATATTGACGTTTCAGCTCAAAGAACACAGAAGCTCCATCCTACCAGCAAGATGTGTATGCGAAGACAATGTCCTGTGTGTGGTAAGTGATTGCTTCTTGCACTGAGACAAATGCCACAGCCTCATATGAATTATCACGAATCATCAGGAATCATATGTAGCCAGGCGTATTCACAGTACGAGGTGGTGTAAATCACGTCGACTATTGTGATTCTCAAGCACTCTCCGTCAAGCAACCGGAGTCACCGGAGTCACCGAAGTCATCAAGCACGATCTGGAGCACCTCACTACTGCATAAACCTACACACGCCGCGCTATCTTCCATTGCTTGAATGAGCAACGACTAATCTCCGTGCTACAGATAACGCAACCTGGTGGGGATGCGGTCAGCACATTCCATCGGTCCTCGACGCCGTCCCGGAATCAGATTGGTGTACATGTACTCCCAAGACCACCGTCAATGGGAAGAAGTACCCACCTAAACAAGGAGAAGGTACGGCGAAGCAATCGGCCGAAGCGCCGCGGGTTGAGGTGGGCTATGGGAATTGATTGCGGCTATTGTCGGACTGGTTGGAGGAGATAGTCCTGGATATCTCAGTGCCATACAGGATGTGGTTTGTCCTACTCAAGTGATGGTGCGGACCTGAGTTATCGCTTGCTAGTTGATAGACTTCTCCTTTCATGATGGGGTTCAGGGTTCGAGTGCCAGTAAATCGTGCAGAATAGCAATTCAGCAGTCTTTTCAACACGTTCAACGACGCGACTTCACCTCTGGTCAATTGTCGATAATGGATCCCGGGTGGTAAAGGACTTGAAGGTATGAGTAGTCGATCGAATCGCTAGGTAGTTTGCAACCGAGTTTCCCGATGGAGGCAGGAAGGCAGGACGGCTGGGCAATGCAAGCACAACTGGTGTTGCCAAGACTGGTGTTCCTTCCTCCCACACGGATTGTTTAATCACACACAGTGAACGAATTTTGTTACTGCCACCTGCTTCAAGACAACGACTCGAGCCTCGATGAATAACACATGACAGCCAATTGATCCGCGAAACGAAATCGGCGAATTATTACCTGTACAGGATGGCGCTAAACCTTCATTTTGCTGCACGTCAATACCGCATCAGCTTTCTCCGTGAGCTTCGACATAATGCCGACATTGTACTGTATCAGTATAGCATTGGAAGTTGTAAGTCTTGATAGCGACAACACATATGTACCACAATGTGCATCTCTGCCATAATGGGAGAGTCTGGGACATAGTGAGGAAACGCTGTTTGACAGAAGTACAAAACGGAAAAGATCTCATCCGCCACTCCACTGCACTCCTGCATGGGGTGTGCCCCGTGGGGAGACGCTGGACCATCCAAGAAATGTGGGTAATGTACTCGGCGATACGATATAACACTGCAGCCGCCTACACTTTCCAAGATGTTCGCTCTACGTTGATGGCTGCCTTCACATCAATTGAATCATGTCTTCACGCAATCTTTTCGTAGCAGCAACCATTGCTTGCATGACAGGTTGTCTCTTTGGATACTCTGTGGGCTTCATTGGTGGCATCCTCGTTCTTCCCTCGTTTCTGAGGCATTTTCGCCTTGATCACCTTCCCGCCAAGGACATTGCATTGGCTCAGTCGAAGATCGTTTCATCCTGGATCGTCGGTTGTACAATCGGAGTACCCATCGGTGTTCCAATCTGTTCAAAATATGGGCGCAAACTCTGCATCATCTTCAGTGCCAGCCTGTACATTGTTGGCACATTGCTCCAAGTACTAGACGGGGATGGTATGCTTGGGATCTTTCAGCTAGCTCGACTCATTAATGGCATCGGAGTAGGGGCAGGTCAGTGTGGCCACCAGTGGCTGACAAATAGCTTACATCTTGAACAGGGACGCTTGTGAGCCCTCTGTATATCACAGAGACTTCATCTCCCGACCAAAGACCAACGTTGATGTCGGGATTTCAAGTTACGGTTCAGAGCTTTGCCTTGCTTGGGTTTTGGGGCGCATTCATCTGCCACTCCATCTTCGACACAACCTCGAACCTTCAATGGCAGGTACCAGTGCTGTTTCAATTGATCCCTGGGATCATCCTCCTCATTGGAGGTCTATTTATCCTTCCTGAATCACCACAATGGCTAATCAGCAAGGGCGAAACTGAAGCCGCTCGCAAAGCCCTTTCCTGGCTTCGTATGACTGACCAGGATAGCGACATAATTTCTACCGAAGTTGTCCATCTCGGAAAGGTCGTCAAAACAACCAGCAGCACATCATCTCCTGGACGTCAAAAATCGTTCGTCAAGCAAATCACGAGTCCACCCCTCCGGAAGCGAATGTTCGTCGGAGCTGGCCTCATGATACTTCAAAACCTCTGCGGTCTCAACGCTCTAAACTACTACTCGCCAATCATCTTCATCTCAGCAGGATACACCTCAGTCTCCAGCTCTCTCTTCCTAACCGGCTTGTTTGGGCTAGTCAAATTAATAACATCCCTAGCCTTCATGTTCATCTTCATCCGCCTCCGAGGCAACAGATTCTGGCTCCTCCTCGGCTCCGCAATAATGGCAATATGCATGTTCATCCTAGCGTTCTGCATCGAACAGTTACCAACCAACATCAACACCAACCCTAATTCCAATCACACCATCTCATCTCCATCTTCATCCAGCATATCAAATGCATACGGCATAACAGCAGTCCTAATGGTAAACATATTCGCCTTCGCATTCGGCATCTCTCTGGGTCCCATAAGCTGGAATGTCTGTGCCGAAATCTTCCCCTCGCGCATCAATATCCAAGCCTGCGCCGTAACAACATGCATCCAATGGCTCGGCCAGATCCTCATCGCCGCCATCACACCACCACTCATAGCATCAATCGGCTGGGGCACGTACCTCATCTATGGTGTCTGCTGTGTCCTGTCATTTATTTGGTGCGCTTTGTATGTGCCGGAGACAAAAGGGGTGGCTATTGGACCGGATATGGATCGTGCTTTTGGTGATGATGCGAAAAGTGCAGATCATGATGATGAGTTACCGGAAGTAGAGGAGATTGAGGACGTTGGTGGTGGTGAGGTAGATGAGACGACGCCGCTTGTTGTGCAGAGGAGGCGGAGGAGTTCAGTTGCGCTTGTCGTTTGAGAAGCAGAGATGGTGGGCAAGAACAGTTGAGTTTGTTACTATGTCATGTCAATGCTACGTTGCTACCCACGGAAACATGGCCGGCTTAGAGCATATTCATACCTACGTAAGTACTCAACTCACCTCATTCTACTCAGCATACTCGAACCTCAAGCCTCAATCAAACCCTACACCCAAGTCCTTGCATAATTGCAACCACGGGCCCTGTAACGAACAGATCTTCATCCACCTCCCACAATATACGATCCCTATGCACGAACCCAATATACTGCATCCTACAGTAAGTAACTACACATCCGCAAAAGAACAGCAAAACCAAACAATCAACAAGAATTAAGTCAAATCCATCAACCACCAACTATTAATCTTTCGACCGCCTCCTCCCCTCCTCTCTCTTTCTTTCCTTCTCACGAAGAGCTCCAATCAACTCAATCTCCCCCGTCTCGTATGAAACAAAATCCAGGTGCAGCAATACATCCAAGCTCAACCACCACGACCCTAAAATATCTCCTCCTCACCCCTTTTCCTCCTCCTCCTCCTCCGATAACAAGCAACGCTCGTCCTAAGTTTAACTACATGCGTAGGAAATATATGTATAATAATAAATTCCTATGTCTCTCATTAAAACCCGCTTCATACAATATACACAGACACACACCCACGTATATATTCAACAATCAAAAGCCACGGCTCACGCACAGCTACATTGAGAATATATATCCATATACATCATACCCCACCCGTTCGTCTCTATTATCACTTTTCCCAGTCACGACAAGAGATTGCGATGGTTAAAGATGGTGCTTTTCGGGAGTTTCAAGTACACTGTGGTGCCTTTGATGGTGTTGAATGGTAAACAGGATAGGCTAGAAAGTGCATGCATGCTATATGTCATATAAGTTTGGGGATGGGTAGGAGATGTATAAAACTAAGTTGATGCATCGGACTTTGGGTGGGTAGATGTAATATCATAGCTGTGATATTCCTTGTAGAATTTATTTGACTATGTACTTGTTTCTTGTCGCAACACGTCGTTAATCTTTCCCATGCTCTCAGACTTGCTTGTTTCGGTTGCAGCATCATGCATCACCTCACCGCGAAGTCTTCGAATGCAGTGAATCCGACACTCCTCCTTGAAACATCCCGCTATACCAACCATGTGTACTTATCTTCCTCTAGATATACCTTCATTGAATCTGAGGACCCCACTACTTCGTACCATCTTGAGGTATCCCAGTGGGTTCCTCTCGAACGACCTCTTTCCCGTCGAAGCCTCCTAAGCTTCATCGACTTCGCCGATATCTGTAGTCATCTTTCGATGATCATGCCTCTTGTATCTATTCTTCTCATCTGCTTTCTCACAGCATTTCATGATGCTAACCTTTCCATCCGCAAAATCACGCCACTTCTGCAGCGCTTCCTCGACCGACTCAGTTGTATCTTCTATGTGGATGTTCCACGGCACACGGTTGATCCACGATTGTGCTTGACCATACCACTTGGAAGTTTCATCTTCGATTTGCTTGCCTTGTTCGTCTGTCTCTTGCTCACTATCGGAAGCATCATCGCCGTAACGTGAGTAGTACCTGTTCCATCTCCCCTTGAGACCTCGTGCTTCTCGTCGACGATTTTCAGCGTTTTTGCGGCGCTGTTGAGTGGCGAGCCGTCGAGCAACTTCGTTTGCATCAAGGACAGAGACTAGCTGGCGAGGTTGAGGATTCTTCCGGGCGATGTGGACAAGAGAGGAATACATCGGATCACTTGTCGGCAAGTCGTCGTCCTCATTTTCATCATCGTCTTTGCTTTCGGCAATGTCCATTTGTTCATCTTGTTTCGTGAAGTCCCTGGCTGGCTTATTCAGTATGCTATCATCCCGTGCAGAAGAGCTAACATGTGGAGCGTTTTGCACACGCTTCTGAAAATACTGCGTCTCCGCTACGTCAATAGGGGTCATACCAGTCGCATTCTCGCGGAATAGCAAATCGGGACGTTTCTTAGCCAAGTATTCAGCCTTCAAATCATTGTTGCCTCTTGTTTCGACATGCAGTGGGTAGTCGCCACTGCCGTCCATAACAGTCAAGTCTCTCCCGCCCGAAATCTCAAGCATCGCATCAATCAGTTTAAAACTGTCGGCGTTATTATACCCTTGTTTTAGATACAACGCCAATGGCGTCAATAAGCCTGGCTTTGTCCCTGAGCAGCGCTCTAGGATGAGGCCCTGCACGATATTTCGGTCGATCATGCTAACAGCCTTTTTGAACACCGCGACTCGATCAGTTCGTGCATGATCGTAGATTGTGTGAAGCAAATTCCGACATCTTCGATCCTTCGTTCGCTGGTTGGCTCCTGCAGCAAGGAGTACTTCAACTGCTGGGAGATTGCCTAGCTTCATTGCCAGATGTAAAGGAGTATCTCCTGAAGCCGATCGTGTCTCAAGATACTCTGCCGGAACTTTCCCAAGCAAGTATCGCAGTCGGACGTTCTGTCCAGCTGGCCAAGACATGATCACAACATGCAGAATGAGATTGGTTCTAGTACTCATCCACGATTTCAGTGCAGCAGGGATACCACCTTTTCCACTGGCTAAAGCACGGATTCGCTTGTCTTTGTCAAACGCTTTTGTGAACTCCTGGTATCTTCGGTTGAGGGTGTCGGATGTGAAATAGTCGATGATATCAAGAGGACCATGCATCACACCATTCAGTAGAGGAGAGCCGCTATCAGTCTTGGCTTGCTGAGTAGCGTGTCTGTCCTCTTTAGCCCAATCCTTACGCTTCTGACCATGTACGGATAGACCTTGATAGTATTTTGGTTTCTCCTCGATCACAACCCCGGACCGCTCCGCCAGTCGGTCAAGAGGTAGGAGAGTGCCTCTCTGCGAGATAATTAAACTGACGAGGTCAACGTGACCAAGGCGCATCGCAAGTTCAAGTTGAGGGGTCATGTCGGCAAGTGAATCCATTAATTCCTCCGATGGTGCCATGGAGTACTTGATCTCTGTCTCAAAAAGGGACTGCAGAAGCTGGGCATCATTTGTAATGATAGCGTAGTCCCAAAGTGAGGTGCTTGTTCGTCCCGACTCGTCGATAAGGCAGGCATGGAATTGAGCCCATCGCTTCTTTTGATCGTTCCAATGGACGTAAGGAGTAGGATTGAACGCACGATCGACCCTCAGTTGATGAAGCGCTTGTTGTCTCGCAACGTTCATCGCACGCCACAACTCGCACTTCCGGTTCAGCATATGAAGAGGTTTGACCGTAGACCTGACGTTCTGCGCTAGAGCACTGACATCCTCGATGGTGAATTTGTCATCCACGAGCTGTTTGTAGAGCGTAGGGTGGTCATTGTCCGTGCTGTCTTTCTCTGATTCACTTCCATCGTCGTCTTCCTCGTAGAATGGCTGCAAGGAGTACTGCAGTCGTTTCGTTTCTTTCTTGTCTTCGTATTGGGCCGCAACAATGTCGAGGACAACCCTAGCAAGCTCATAATGACCTCGTAACATAGCGAGATTATAACAGTCGAAACCATTATGGTCACTGACCGAGATCTCTAGAGGTTGAAGGGTTTCGTTGCTAGTTAGGCATAGGTCTTTCACAGTGGCAACATCTCCAGTGAAAGCAGCCTCGAAGAGCTGTAAGTAGCGCTTGTGTTTCGTGGGTGTCATGTCTGGAACGAGGAACTTGAAAGTTGTTTCGTAAGGTGATCCAGTGCTATTCTCATCAGCGTCTCCTCCGGGTGGTGCACTTGGTGATTTCCCTTTGAGATCTGGATACAGTTCGTAGAAGGATTTGGCGCCTTTTTCGATTAAGAACTTCTCCACAACCTCGAACTTTTGTGCCAGTGTCGCGGCAACAATCTTCTTCTCATCTTCGCCGGTGGTATCGGGCCCGGGAGTTTCAGCATCCTTTTTAGCTCTTTCTGCTTGGATAAATCTAGCTCTCTCCAAATCCTTCGAGGCCGACCAATGTTGGTAGGTGCCCTGCTTCAAGCCAATGAGATAGTGCTCATCCTGCTCTAGAGGTTCCACAAACAAGGCCTTCTTCTCTTCGGGTTTGGACTTCGAGTAACTCTCAAGTCTGGTACGCTGATCTCGAATGAGGTCCAAGACAGTTTTGTCTTCAGTATTCCATGTCTGTGAAGGATTCTGGATCAGCTCCCATGATTTTGCAGTGATGGTGTTCACATCCGCACCCAACTGGGCTAGTTGTAGTACCACGTCAACCATACGTTCCTGCTTCGCTGCTTGAACAATTGGTTGTTCCACAGATAGACGATATATCGTCTTTGTTGCGTCTGGATCGCGGTTCCGTTGCTCTTTAGCACTATAAGCTTTTGCGAAGGACTCGAAGTCTATGACAGCGCTCGCACCCATGGACAGAACCTCGCTTACAATTTGTGTTGAACCACTTCGAATAGCTGACAGCAAAGGCGAATTTACCTCGGCGTGGCGCCATTGGGGCTTGACTGATAGATGGTTGATCGCCTTCGCGGTTTGTGTCTCATTCGTCTCTTTGTAGATCTTCAATATGTCTGCTTTTGCCTCAGCAACGACATGATGAAGAGCTGTAATCTCCTCGAGATCGGCCTGCACCGGGCTCGCCCCTTTCTGAAGCAGTAATTGAGTGACCTCTCTTGCCCGCTTCGACGGCAGTTCCAAAGGAAGCAGCAATGTCAGAATTGCCATTCGAATACCTCTCGTGCTGGTCTTGACCGGAAGCAACACATCTGCACCATAATTATCGATAAGGACTTGTATGACTTGTCGATGTCCTGCCATGATTGCAAGATGAAGAGGGCTAACTGGGCTATCCCAAGCGACGACATCAACATCATACACATCAGGGTCATCTTTATCGTCTTCCAATTCAGATTCTTGCTCCTCTTTGACCTTGACGAAGGATCCCTCGGTCATGCTGTCATTACTTTCAGAGTCGACGTCCATCAGGTCATCCGAATCGTTATCCGTGTCTTCATTGTCATCAACTGCAACCTGAGTTGTTTTGTCAGCCTTACTGTGAAGACCAGCTGCGGTTCTTCGTGCTTCTTTGCGCTTCTCCTCCCTCCTGTCCTCTTCAGCTTCATTTTCTGCACTTTTGTCGAGTAATGCTTTCACCATCGTAGCATTGCCACGAAATGCAGCGAGGTGAAGAGCTGTCAGACCATTGTACAACCTAGCGTTGATTCGCGCATTCCTATCGATGAGACACTGGACGATCTCCGCGGAGGAGCACATAACAGCCAGTTGCAGTGGAGTACGACCAGTGTGATCCCGCCTTCTCACATCTGCGTCTTGATCATTGAACCAGTCAAGGACACCTTCCATATCCTGATCAACGATAGCCTGGCACAGTCTTGTGGTATTGCCAATGTACGCCATTTCTGTCCAGTCATCGTCCGTCAAGGGGTGAAAGCTGCCAATTTCTTGTCTTCCAGGATCATCTTCCAAGAATGCAATGTCGCCAGACATGAAGGTCTTGGACTCTTTTTCCCAGATAGCGAGATCCTCGTCAGTGACTGGTTTTGGACAATAGCCACAGCAGTCATGAATGACATCTTCGACTCTTCCAAAGAAAGCAGGGTGGCGGTGAAGTTTGGTTTCCCTCTCTTTTGGCCGATTCCACTCGGCATTTAACAAGAGATCCTTTGAGTAAAGAAGTCGTTCTATTTTCTTCGGTGTATAGCGTGGACCCCAAGGGATAGTGAAGGTATGATAGTTCGATACATCCTCTTCCACC
>Ga0068628_1000930_pt1 | contig 11476 bp, 8 predicted proteins | sample InSIn2gowninarea_FD_77431 | JGI IMG/M metagenome (GOLD analysis project Ga0068628, IMG submission 77431) | Clean room microbial communities from NASA Spacecraft Assembly Facility at Jet Propulsion Laboratory, Pasadena, California, USA -... ... | reverse complement strand
GATAATGTGCTAATTGATGATAAAGTATCAATCTTTCTATCTTGAGTAAAAATTAGAGCACTATTACATGGGGAGTAACAAACCCATGAAGATCTACTGTTCATGAAGAAGAGTAGCAGTTTGACAGGGCGAGTCCTTGTGCACTACTTTGCCAATGATGTCAAAGGGGGAGAGAAGAAGAATATTGCCATCAATAACAAAGGGAGAGATTGTTAATCTAGGTTGTCATTGATGTCAATATGTCAATATTCTGAAAAGTAAAAAATGATGATATGAAGCCAAGGAGAATGAGAGAAAATTCAGGAAGAAACACAAGCAAGAAGCCAAGGAGCAAGGCCATGAGGAGAAGCAGGAGGAAAGCCAAGCCAACCAAGCCATGAATATTGTACAGTATCAAAGGAGATAATAGAGGAGCCATATCAGACTAGAGAAGAGCAGAACATCAAGGGAGCTAAGATGGGCAAGTCTCTATAACAGATGTTAAATTAATGAATTTGATTCAAGTGTGTATCATTATCGTGCCTGGTGTGGACTATTGTTACTCTGTGTATCCGCATTCAACAGTTAACTGGGTATTTCTTTGTATTCCCACTGAAAAACATAAATCTTAGTGCTTAACACTTTTATTCACAAATCATGATTGTTTTGTGTTAAGTGTCAATATCGTGGTTTAACGATTAAGCACTTTATTTAAGTGATTGATTAATGCACGTGGTTATATTCCAAAAAGTGGGTTTTTAATAGTGGCAATGGTTATCGGGTGGATGCTAGGCAGTAAGTGGTATTTAGAGGAGCTCACCTTATTCCATTAACCGAGCGACACGTAGCACTCAGGTGGAGAGAGAAAACCACCTTTTTTGGGTGGTTATTTCCCTCACAAGTAGCTCACGCGAAATGCATGTAGGCCATTGGATCTAGCACGGGTTGATCAACGATGAAGGATCAACAAACGATTTTTTGTTTGATCAGGTTAAGTCAGGACTGTTAGATCTGGAGAGGAGAGATCAACAATGCAACAAGATTTCAATGGATTGTGTTGATTGGACCGAGTGTTGATCGTCAGATCTAATACAGACAAAACCGATGGTGCGGAGCAAGGCACTGATTAAAAAGTGAAAAGTCAATATGGGACTGAAGGTAGGAGTTGAAAAGTGGGATCCTCCATGCAAAGTAAGCCACGAATAGAGTGTGGCTGAAGACTTCCGATTGGTTAGAAATTAACCAATATCTTATTGTAGACATAACATGAACCTCTTGCGATACTAACACAGACCCAACTACACCACTATTATAACATGCCCTAATTTTATATCGCGTCCGTTGTGTCGGAAGGTATGTATCACAAGTTATAAAGGGATGGTACACTATAAACTACGATTGCGATATATACATATAGACCCGATGGGTATATTAACTACTGCTTAATATCATATTGCATCTGCTCTGTCAGCAGAAGGGCAATTCACCATGTTATGTGCAGACCTCTGATTGCGATAGAGTTGTATGTAATATTGCATCTAGTAGGAGAAATTGGCCATCGGCAATGATATAGGCACGACTTATAGAAGACCTCCAGAAAGTTGCGATTGCAATTGGATAGTGACATGGCATGTAGGACCCCTCTATTGGTACAACCTCTCCAATGAAATCCTCTGTAAATAATGATTGAGTCTATGGTATAAATATTAAAGAAAAAAGGACATCTCTGATATTTTTTAATATGCAACATTTCTTTGTAATTTAGCCTTTCTTCTAAATTTACATGTCCTATGAGTATTGGAACACCCGAATAGATAGAGGAAGCCATGGACCAAGAAACTAGAGAATAAAACGACCATATATGGATGAGCAAGCGTAGAGGAAGCTACAACGACTAGAGGAGGGAAGTCGAAGGTCAAGCGAGCATTGAGGAAGCCGAAGCTCAAGCGAGCAAGGAGGAAGCGAAAGGTCAGCATAGCAGGCTTATATAACATAAAAAAGTGGTTAAAGTTTGAAAACTAGAAGAAAGGAAGAAGTAGTAGGTCCAATAGGACAGGAGGAAGCCGATGGATGAGCAACTTTGTTGATTGGATTCACCTTTGAAAAGCTCAGACTAGTGCTGGGTTAATCAGGTACATAACGCATCTTGAAGAACAATTGTGTGAAGGGATAAATAAAGTTTCATCTAGCATAGCTTGAAGGGAACATTAACCAACACCAGCATTGAAGTGTATGTGAATTTATTTTCTTGGAAGTAGGAGATAGCTAGAATAGTGAGAAGCAGTCACACCTGAAGCATTTATAGTGTCAGTGAGAACAAAGGCTTGAAACTAAAAGTTCATTCTTTTATAGAGCTTAGTGTAGTTAATTATAGACACACTGGTAATCATGATGAATATTTGATATCATCATGAGATAACATTTTTCAGACTCTGTGTGGACAATATGAAGAGTTGTAAAGACTCCTTCATATGAAGATTGGTTGTCATTGATGTTGTAGCATGGAGACTACAGTGAAACTGTAAACTAGCAAAGAGTTGGAGCCCTTGGGGTTGGTGCCTCAGAAGTTGGAAGGATTGGTGTCCTTGGAGTTGGTTCTTCTATATCCAAGGTTGCTACCTTGACAGCAGAGGGTTGGATCTCTTGAGGTTGGTGCCTCAGAACTGGAAGGATTGGTGTTTTGGGAGTTGGTGCTCCTAAGTCTAAGGTTGGTGCCTTGACAAAATAGATTTGGTGCTTTGGAGGTTGTAGCCTCAGAAAAGTCCAAGTTGGTGCTTGGCAATAGATTGGAACCATATATATATATATATATATATATATATATATATATATATATATATATATATTATATCTATTTTATTGCAAATATTATATCAATGAAAGCATTTATTCTTGTTGTTCATCTTGTGTTCTGAATATAAATGTTTTAACTGGTAAAATAACAGTTGAAAAGAAATATTGATTCACCCCCACCCCCCTCTCAGTATTTCCAACATTGTTCTTCAAAATTGTATAGACCAGGCTATAAGGAACTACATTGAATGTTGCTTGCATTTTTTCAACACATATTAGTCAATTATTTTATCAATAGTTTCCATTGACCTCTAATATAATAAAAATATATCGATATATTTACTAACAACATCTTGAAATGACTTAAACTAATGACTGATCCATTTTGAAATCCTGCATTATTCTTGAAACACATGTCATCACTATGTTAGCCAATAATGAATGAAGAATATATTATTGATATATTATCCATGGGTCTCTAAATAAATTTCGCAGGTCTTACTTATATTCAAGAATCGTATATGGTAGCAACAACTTGAAACCATTACTTGTAATAAATTTGTAGCAATTTAATGAATTTGTAGCAATTGCTGCTAGTACACTGCAACAACTTTTATAGGTCAAATAAATAGTAGTTTTATCCTGAAATATGATAAAGGTTTTTGTTATTTTTTATCGGTATGTCTACTGCAATTTAATGCTTTCTTATATGAAAAATAATAGATACCAATTGATGGAGCTTGTAATATGAGAAAACTATTAACTCGATATTTGTGACCTATAGCTCAGAGCTTCTATTAAAAAGATTAGTAATATAATTTCCTTGAAATATATAAAAAAAATCGATGGGACTCATAAATTTATCAAGAGTTTCAATTCCTTGTGTGGGAATTTATTCTATAGTAGATTCTTCTACTATAGATTCTTGTGGAGTAACATATTCATCTTCTTTAATTGTGTCATCTCTCATTTTTCCTTTATCATATGTTCTTATGGAGTAGTAGTTATTTTTTTATTCCTATCATATTGCTAATATTTTTGGAGTAGCACCTATGCCGACTTTTGTTGTTGTTGGTTCTTTTGGAGTGACAACATGGCTTCTTTATTTTTTTATGTGGCAACACCAATTCTATATAACATTGGTTTTTGTATAGAAATATTAATACATTCCATGAACTAATTCCCTCAACAACTTGTGTAACACCAATAGATATAGTCCTTCTCTTTCTCAATATTCAAGAGGATTTGAATAGCAGTGGATATTTTAGATTAAATAAGGATGGTAATGGTATGGTCATGATAAGTAAACTCATGGTCAATGGTTGCTTCCTAGTCTGCAAACGAAGGGTTATTCCATCCTTGAAAAAATGATAAATGGTAAGGAAGTAAGAAAAACATAGAAGGCTCAAGTGACTTCCAAATACAAACTCAAAGTATTCAATAAATATAATAAATAATTAGAAAACGTATTTGTACGTACACCTACCTAATAATTCCATTATATTTTTGCAAGTATATGACATCTTGGGTGTTTTTTTCTTTGTTGTATTGATTAGTTTCTCAGTGTATTCTTCATAGGCTTCCATAACAAAAAAATTTGTAGCAATCACCCATGAAAAATTATATATAGGAAAATTAAAAATATTTTCACTTGATTATGAGATATTTCCATTCAATCCTTTATGGAAGACTACCACATTAATTTATTCCACTATAGGATCCTATGGGGCCCTAATCTCTCCATCCTGGGGTCTTTCTTCACTTTCCTCCTCTAATTTCAATTATTGTGTGGTAAAATTAGGGCATTATAAGCTTGGTTCTTTTGTAGTAGTCTTGGGGATTGTAAGTGTTGGTTCTTTTGTGGAAGTTCCTATTTCCCTCCCTTACTAGTTGTATCAACTTCCTTAATAACATGATAACTTGTAGTTGGTTCTTGTGTGGTGACCATAAAATTGTTGGTGTTCATTCTTGTGTAGGAGGAATGATTTTTGAATCTTGTTATTTATATTTATTTTTCCACTAAAAATAAGAACATTCTACAGCACAAGTACCACACTTTTAGGTGTTAAATATTAATGCAGGAAAATCCACTTCTCCTACACAGTTCCACTTCTTGGGTCTTACGTTTTTCAATCAATTGATTGAGAACATGCATGCATTAATAATTTATGGTATGAGTGAATTTTTTTCACATGCCCCCAACCATTTCTTCCTACGTTTGACTATCAATTTGGCTTTGTCTTTGATTCCATGAAATAGATTATATGAATATCTATTTACATCAACATCAAGTCAATTTATCATCACCAAGTGTTGCATGCAATAGAATACTTCCATGAACTTAGCTCCTTAGATATGACACTGTACAAGAAGTCAAATTTGTCAGTAACGAGAATAGAGAATTCCTATAAAAAATAACCAGAACTTTAGCACATGAAAAATACTAGAACGAAGAATTCTTGTAGTTTGTTTCAAGAATTTCCTATAGGTGATTGAAACACCAAATTCGAATATGACTTGAAATGGGTTTCTTTCACAAAGGTTTATTACTCCATATCACTCATGATTCACTTTTTTTAACCACCACAAAATGCCTTTGGTTGATATTTCAGTATCTCTTCATTCATCATTGAATCTTGAATTAGTTTTTAATATTTCCTCCCAATCCTCATATAATATTCAAAATGTCTTCACATTTGTTTTACAAGCATTAAATCATGTAGAAATATTTCTAATATACACACAATGAATTCTACAGTATGTAAAAAATTATTCTGTCAGTCCACTTAACCATAAATTATCCTTAATCCTTACACAATTACTTCTTCACATGAGAGATTTATAAATTAATCTATCATGAATTTGAGGCTTCCCACACATGTTGAAACTATACTAATTCTAGATTTCACAAAGGCTATAATTCTTCTCCATCACATGTATACATAGACAATACATTAACACAATAAATGTATGAAAATATATTTCATTTAATAAAATTTGTGCATACACATATACTCAAAAACTATGTTACTCTCTATAGGTTGATTCCACATTCTTTTGGCCATTAGCCTTGCCCGTAGGATTATAATGATTAAATAGAAAGTAAGAAGAAAGTAGTTTTTCCTGCATCCATAAATAACTTATGATTTATTCCATAAATATCTTATGATTTATTCCCTAAAGTTCTCATGCTTTTCAAGATAGTTTTGTTTTCTTCTTACAAAATAAATATTTCCTATCTATCACTTTCTCAAGCTATTCTATAATAATTAAAAAAACAAAGATTATTTACAAACAAGGAATTAGAATTCCTTTTTTAACGTTGAGAAACTTTTGCAACTTCTCTTCAAAAAGCTTGATATTTTTTTTGGAAGCTCTAATGCTCTTGCATCACACTCCCAAGGTAGAAAACATTCATGACCACTTGGTCATCTATCATTGAATTTTGGCTCCTCTAGGACCCCAAACCTTGTGTTGTAGTTGTTCATCCATTACAACATGTTGTTTTCCTATTCTTGACGTTTATTTCACTTCCTCGGGCTTCCAAAATTTATCTTTCTTTCTCCAGTTTTTCATGTTGATGCAAAGCATATTAGTTAGATGTACTTTTCTATTGGCTATCATTTTCCTCTTATTATACTTTATCTTGATCATCCTCTTCATGATAATCCACAACTGGTAAATTTCCTCATCCAACTTTGTCTCTAACTACTAAAATTTTTTTGCACCTCTTTCTTGTTGTTGCACATGTCCTTTGTGCATATTTTTTCATCATTGTTTCTAAATTATGGTTTATACACTCGATTTACAATCTACTTCTCATGCCTTGTAGTGTCCTCATTATTTTCTTCCAATACATTTTCTCGCTTCATATCTTCTTGCTAAAAACGAAATAAATTTCATTTAATGAGACAAACTTGCCTCACCTTCCATCAAATCATCATCTTTTGTTTCCACTAGTTTTCCTTTGTTGTCATATCCCTTTATATCTATAGATGTAATCTCTAGTCCTTTAAACCACTTTTACAACATTTTTATTTACTCCTTAAATTTCATAAGCATTGCATCTAAATCTTATTCATGATCATCTATTTGATCCTTATTTTAGTTTGTCTATTGATCCAATTATGTCATGTTCACTTTATGAGACAATGTACCCTTATCTTCCTTCATCACAAGTTTACAATAATTTATTTCTTCAATTCTTTGTATATCCCCAAAAAAAAAAATCTTGGAAAGTGACTTGAAATGATATCTCAAATCGATTGAGGAATAGAATAAATGTTAGAAATATTTTTATCAACTTGCACCAATAATAAGTATTTTGGACATAACAAGATTGTAATTCTTTTTTAAAATCATAATAATCCCTCACTCACCTGTTCGATGTTACCTCACATTGTCAACACAACAATGGGGAGGGGGGATCTCACTCCCCTTCTACAATAACATCATGATAGTAGACTATAGGGCATCATCTATTTTCTCATAAATCACCAACCTTCAAATTAGTAATACTGAGATCCCATAATAATTCTAGACAAAAGAAGAAAATGACATGACTAAAGTTAAACCCAAATAGTTAGGTAGTGATCGCTCCATTTAGAGAATAAATTTGGTGTGATTTATATCAAAGGTGGTCCTTTACTCAACATATGAAGTCAAATCCAAGAATACTACAACTTATTTTAGATATAGAGAAGATAACACATTGATAGGGAAATTCAAGCATTTTTGGAACTCAGAAAAATTCTTGATTTGGTGGATCTAGAATAAGTTTAATCAAAATGGGAAAATCAATTGTGAATTAGGAGCCAAATTATTCTTCACTATCGACTTTGCAAACATGAATTATAGAACAACAGTGTCTTTAAGTCGGCCATACTTCTTCAACTAAAATGGTCTCTACCTTAGGTTTTTGATGGAAGGAGTTAGTCTAGAAAAGGAGGACTTCCAATAAGCTTTGGTCTAGTTTCATCTCCTCTACTTTTCTTGCGATATATAGGAAGAAGAAAATAAAAGGAATTTTGAAATTCCTTAAGTGACTTTATTAAAATATCAAAAACTAAAAAATTTATTAGATATGCATTTATGCAAAGATTTTCGTCTATGTGAATATTTTATAACATATTCTGGTTTGCATGAATATCTCATATTAAGGCACAACCTGGAATTATACCATTAACTATGAGAATATTCCCTTCCATTATAGGAAAACTCCATGAATATAACACATTTTTAGTGGATTTCCATTTCAATGCTTCTTCTCATTCACCTACCATGCAACCCTCTAAATACTTTGAAGGATTTGAGAATGCCCCCTTCTCAAATGTGCAATCCATTATTTCCACCCTTTACCCCCTCTTTTAGGAAAAACTATTCGTCTATTAATAACTTTGACTTTATATCACATCTTGAAGGCCCAAATCATCTCAACAACCCCTAAATCTCTCCTTGGTCTCAAATTATTCATTCCTTGATCCAAAACCCTCTTCTAGAGATTCCAACACAAACTTTCATTAAGGAAATCATTTAAGACCATCTCAAGAATGTGAAGAATTTCATCCCTCACGAGGTAACCATTATGGAGGTACTAGGACACCAAGATAAAGGATTAACTAAGGTTATGTATTTCGATGCCTTATACATACTACAAATGGAAAAACCTATACTAAAAAAGATACCAACTTTATCCCAAATCAACAAGTTTGGATTGTGCACAAGTCTCTAATCCAAATACCAACTCAAGATGGTACCCATATATAATGGCTCTGATAACATTCATTTATGATTTTTTTTGCATTCCTCCAAGGGACTCCCAAAACCCACAATGGAAGGGAAGAAAAATGGATAAAGACTAATAGGAAAGTATTACAAGATTTATTAAAATTCTCAATCAATACAAAGTGCATCTCCTTTAGGATAGAATAATTCCCACCAACTCCCCTATCACCCAATGGATTTCATCTCTTGGAATATAAGGTGCCTACTTTGCAAAGGTAAGAAAAGGATTCTAAAAGGCCATTACATAAAAGAACATTAAAAATTCATGATGATACAATAGACCAAATGCATTAGCGAGGAAAGCAGCCTATTAGCCTCTAAATTTGGAAAATTTAACAATCAATTGCCAAAGATGCAAAAGGTTAGAAGGGAGGGATCATACATTTATTGAACCTAAGAGAGGGCATCATCTCAGACATGTTAGTCACTCATATATCCATCTTAGTGAAATTTCAATTGATTGAGCCAGTTGAAGTTGTCTTCATGAAAAATGTATGTGGACCATTTGTACCTAGAGAAACACAAGGTTTCCTTAACTCCTTCATAAACTGCCACCACTTGACTCATATTTATAATTAGATAGTCAAAGGCAACTTCAATATCACCAAAACTCTAGATAAGAAGAACGAAGCCCAAGGGATTTGGATGTGGAAGAAAATGACTTAAAATAAGTCTTAATTCAAATCCATATGGTGAATTTTGATATTTGCAATATGCTATACACATGTGAAAACCACAAAGGAAGAGCACAACAAATATATTCAAAAATCGACATATTTCTCATTTCTCAATACTTAATGGGAAAATATCTATTCATATAAGTGAAAATCCTTTTATGTTATAGGTATGATCATTATCCTATCAACTTAACGTTGGATATCAAAGAAAGTCCCAAAAAGGGCCCTTTCACATTGAAATTTTTTTCTCTCTCATAGATTTTTGTAACATTCAAGAATGGCGGGTCAAAACCAATTACATAAAAGGATATTCCATGAATATATTTCAATAAAAGCTCAAATACATTGAAGCCAAAATAAAACAATGGATTAAAGAAGAATTTTGCAACATAATAAATACTAAAAGAGATTCAAAGGATAGAATGACCTAGAGACAACAATTCATTATCCTTAAAGGTAGGTCAAAATACCTTGTGGTACTAGGAGCCTCTACACTCACTCAGCTCAAAAGAAAATTAAAACATGAAAAAAAATTGTTGACATAGAATTCAATAGTTATATTGATTAACGAGGGAGAAAATAATATTCTCTTATTTCAAAAAACCATCATCCAACACAGATATCATGACCGAATCACGTATTTTAACAATATGAAGGGAAGTAGTCTAACAAATTAGCAGGATCTTGAGTGGTAACTCATTCAATAACATGGGGACCTACTTATTGATCCCAAACCACCCAAAACAATGGATATTAGGAGAATAATGAGGAATATTCCTTCTTTTATTTTATCCAATCAAAATGAATCCCTCATGGAAGAGGTAATATTGGATGAAGTGGAGGCTATTAATAATGACATGCTGAGGAGTGCCATAAATGGGTAATTATATGGGCTCATTTTGCCTCTTAACTCAACTTAATCCACCATTCTCATTAGTTTATTGCATGTTTTCTATTATATTTATGCTAATAGAGTGAATTGGGTTAGTCATTATGTTGGGTTGTGTTATATTCTTTCCATGTAGTTAACAGGGGGTTTGAAGGGCACTCATAACCCCACTTTATGGGGTCCGGGGCAGCACCCTGGAAAATTTTGGTTTCGGACCCTATGTTATGTTGGGCAGACCCACCTATGGTTTTGTGCATGATTTTCGCACATGTTTTTTGGACATGATGATTTTCGGGCCATGGTATTGGACGTGATGGTTTTTTGGTCCATCGTATTGGATGCTTAGCATGTATAACTATGTATTGTAACATTGAAAGGAACATAAATGAAAAATCAAGGTGGTAGTCCCAGTTTTGGGATCCAGGGGAAAATCTCTGTGTATATGTGTTTTATGTGTTATGCTCTTGCACTGTTTATTTTTTGTGTTTTAGAATTCGTATGCAGGTAATTTCTGTACGGAGTTAAAACTTACAGATAATCCCATGAAGTCTAATGTGTGGTTTATGCAGATTTTCGGTCAATTTTGGACAAAGTTAAAGGATTAATGAGCATTTGGTAGCCAATATTCAACGAAAACAAGGGAGAGGATTTGTAGGAGGGTATCTTACTCATTTATGACTCCCTGCCTCGAATCCTCCATCAGAAACTCAGAGCACAAATAGCCACATCGATGAATCCAAGGGGTAGCTGAGGAAGTCAAGAAGAATTGTTGTCTATCTCTAGTTCTGGGAAGCTGAGTCCATTGATTTTAGGAGGTCTGTTGGGGGATTTCATTTGTATATATAGGGGGACTTAGAGCCTCAGTATTTTAGCCGGTTATTAGTAGAATTTTCTCACTTTTATGCAGTTCTTGTTCAGCTCATTTTCGAGCTTATTTTTGTGAATAGTTTATGTAATGTGACTTTTATTTTGATAATGGAGATGACATATTTTTTGAGCTAGCACTAATTTATTTCAGAGGGTTGAAGCTCTTGGGTTAGGGCCCAACCTAAGCTACCCAAAACCTCTTGCTTTGTACTTATATGTTTTTGCTTCAATTCATGAGTTAATTTTTGTTACATAGATTCACTTTACCTTGTTTAGAATAGGTTGCTTTTAAAGGTTTGCATAATTGCTTCTTGTTTTAGTTTTTGAAGTAGGTTAATACAGTGATAGGCTAAGATTCAAAAAGGCCAACAATAGGCCCTGATCCCCTTTCTCCCTTCCTAGGACCATGATTTGAGGTCAAGGTGCCATTGTTGCAACCAAAAATACAGTTTTGCTTCTTCCATGCAATTTCTAGTGTGATGATTTG
>Ga0068628_1000929_pt1 | contig 11478 bp, 10 predicted proteins | sample InSIn2gowninarea_FD_77431 | JGI IMG/M metagenome (GOLD analysis project Ga0068628, IMG submission 77431) | Clean room microbial communities from NASA Spacecraft Assembly Facility at Jet Propulsion Laboratory, Pasadena, California, USA -... ... | reverse complement strand
TACCCTTAGAATACTTGAAGCAGTAAGGCTCTTAGGTTTGGTGAAAAAGACAAAAGTATACCAGGCATCCACATCAGAGCTGTATGGGCTGGTGCAGGCAGTGCCGCAGAGTGAGACGACTCCTTTCTACCCTCGCTCTCCGTATGCAGTTGCCAAGCTGTACGCTTACTGGATTACGGTAAACTACCGTGAGGCATACAATATGTTTGCCTGCAATGGTATCCTGTTTAATCATGAATCTCCGTTAAGAGGTGAAACATTTGTCACCCGTAAAATTACCCGCGCGGCTGCAAAAATCGCTTTAGGTCTGCTGGATACGCTTTACCGGGGTAACCTCAATTCACAGCGTGACTGGGGTCATGCAAAGGATTATGTTGAAGGAATGTGGCGGATATTGCAACAGGATGTGCCGGAAGACTTTGTTCTTGCCACAGGTATCACGACTTCCATTCGCGATTTTGTAAAACTTGCATTCGATTATGCCGGTATAGAGTTGGAGTTCAGAGGGGCAGACGAAGAAGAAACAGCGGTAGTGGTTTCTTGCACCGGCGAATGCCAGGTGCCAATTGGCAAAACCGTTGTAAAGGTAGATCCACGTTACTATAGACCGACTGAAGTGGAACTCCTGATTGGTGACGCCACTAAAGCAAAAGAAAAACTGGGTTGGACTCCTGAGTATACGCTTGATAAGCTGGCAGAAGAAATGGTTCAGTCTGACCTTGAATTATTTAAAAGAGAGGTGTTGCTGAAGCAAAGTGGTTATAAGATTATGAACCAGTTTGAGTAGAAGCAGTTGCAGTTACCGCGTATTTTTTGGATGATGGTGGCATCGTTACCGGTAAGAGAACAATGGTAAATTCTTAAATTATTTGATTGTTTAATTGTTAGTTACCGGACATTGGTCTGGTAACTAACAATTAATTATTGACGGTTTTAATAATGAATGTTGTGAATACAGAACTGTTAGGGTCTTAGAAAATAGCCTATAAAACTACTCGTTACTGCAACTCGTCCTGCTAAACAAAGAGAAACGGCTGAATCTCTAAGCGCGACACGCATTCCATGTAGCGGGAGAAAGAAAATAGATATTATGGAAAAAGAAGCAAAAATATATATAGCCGGGCATAGGGGAATGGTAGGTAGTGCCATCATGCGTAAGCTGAAAGCAGAAGGTTTTGAAAATATAATAACCCGGGTTTCAACGGAGTTGGACCTGCGTAACCAGGCGGAAGTGGATGCTTTTTTTGAACAGGAACAACCGGATTATATTTTTTTGGCAGCAGCGAAGGTCGGTGGCATTCATGCTAATAACGTTTATCGTGCAGAGTTTATATACGATAATCTGATGATCGAGGCAAACGTCATCCACGCTGCTTACCGGCACGGGGTAAAGAAATTAATGTTTCTGGGTTCATCTTGCATATATCCTAAGCTGGCACCCCAGCCATTAAGAGAGGACTCGCTTCTCTCAGGGCCGCTCGAAGAGACCAATGAACCTTATGCAATTGCCAAAATCACCGGAATCAAATTGTGTGAGGCGTACCGGGCACAATACGGCTGCAATTTTATTTCAGTGATGCCGACGAACCTGTATGGTCCCAACGACAATTACGACCTCAACAACAGCCATGTATTACCGGCGTTGATGCGTAAGATAATTGTTGCGAAACAAACTAATGCTCCCTCTGTTACCATGTGGGGTACCGGCGCTCCCCGCCGCGAGTTTTTGCATGCCGATGACCTCGCTAACGCCTGTTACTTCCTGATGCAGGAGTATAACGAGGCGGGCTTTGTAAATATCGGCACCGGCGAAGACGTTACGATCAGCGAGCTTACTCATCTTATCAAGGATATTGTGGGATACGTGGGCGAAATATTACAGGATACGAGCAAACCAGACGGCACACCACGTAAGTTAATGGATGTTTCTAAACTGCATTCCTTGGGTTGGAAAGCTTCTATATCTCTCGAAGAAGGCATCAAAAAAGTGTACGAAGAAGTTAAAGAAAGTGCGTGGGACTAGTTTTTATTAGCCAGCCTTTCAAGCCTTGTTCAGCATCGTTGCGACGCTCCGTTTTCACAGGGTTGCAATGTGGAGCAGTTCAAATATTATAATTAGTATCTACACCAGAAATCAGTAAAGCAGCAAAGGAGAATCGACTTTCCATTGCTGCTTTACTTGTTTTTAACTACCCCTTAAAAAGCAGGTAATACGAGGAGTTTAGTCATTTGCTTGTAGAGCCGGATGATAACAGGAGATTTAAGTGCCGGCCTTGGCTCATCAAAGAACATTAACAGCTTTTTTCTGCCACCAATATATTATTCTTAGGCAGTACTGTATTGAAACAATATTTTTGCCGATATAAAAAACTTCCATGGCTGAGTCAATCGTGTCTTTAACGAATGCTAAAATTTTTCAGGGTGAAAATTTAATTTTACAGGACGTAAACATTAATGTTAACAAGGGTGAATTTGTTTACCTCGTAGGAAAGACGGGAACTGGAAAAAGCAGCCTCTTAAAAACATTATACGGCGATCTTCCTCTCAGGGAAGGAGAGGGAATGGTTGCCGGGTATGACCTCAGGCAGATGAATTGGAAAAAAGTGCCTTTTCTTCGCCGCTCACTTGGTGTTGTTTTCCAGGACTTTCAACTGCTGACCGACCGGAATGTTCATGAAAATCTAAAGTTCGTGTTGAAGGCTACTGGCTGGAAAGACAACAAGCTGATGGAAGAAAAAATAAATGATGTTTTAGATAAAGTAGGCTTGAGGAGCAAGGGCTTCAAAATGCCCTTTGAAATGAGCGGTGGGGAACAACAAAGGGTCGATATCGCACGCGCTCTCTTGAACTCTCCAAAACTGGTACTTGCCGACGAGCCTACGGGCAATCTCGATCCAGAAACGAGCGACGAGATTATGCAGCTCCTATTCCAGATTGCAAAAGATTTCAATACCGCTGTTATCATGGCGACGCACGATTACATTGTCATCAACCGCTACCCGGCTCGCATGCTGAAAACCGAGCGAGGCCAGGTGTATGACAGCGCCTCTGTCGTATCGTACTAACCACTCTACATTTTTTTTGTGATCGTCGTGTTAACTAAACGGCATACCTGCAACTAAAGATTCAATGCCGAAAATGCGAGCCTGATAAATGCGACCTTGCAGCTTCATGTGCATTTGACAATCCTTTTTTCACACGCGCTGCCTCTTTTAAAAATTAATCAACCTCACTATTTTCTCCAGGTAGAGTTGATCTGTTGTGTCAAACGCGTCCCCTTGCTCGCTATCGACATCCAGGACCGCCATCACCGTGCCATTTCTAATTACAGGGACAACAATTTCTGATTTAGATAGGCTGCTACACGCGATATGGCCTGGAAATTTTTCTACGTCTGGCACGATCAGGGTAACGGCCTCCTGCCACGCAGAACCGCAAACGCCCCTCCCTTTCTTAATTCTTGTACATGCCACCGGCCCCTGGAATGGAGCAAGCACGAGTTCGTCATTTTTTACTACATAGAACCCTACCCAGAACCAGTTAAACTGCTCTTTCAGTGCCGCTGCCACATTTGCCATGTTTGCAACCAGGTCTGTTTCACCTGTTAGCAGCCCCTCAATTTGGGGAATAAGGGAACGATATTGCTCTTCTTTGCTGCCGACAGCGATTGCGAGGTCTTCCGCCATTTTTTTCGACAAAGGTAAGTGGGAAGTAGGCGCAGCAAACCTTTCCATTTTTGTCTTGACATTTAGGCTTAGGTCTGCAAAACCGGCTATATGACTGAAGAGGTCGGAGATGCAATTGCCTTGTCCGCCAAACTGCAATGCTGCTCCCTCAAAACGAGACGAGCGGGACAGCCAACAGGTGGTTCATTTTTTGATACAGTACGGAAAAGATTTTATGGATACGCAAAACAATAAGGGGCAGGAACAATCGGGGGATAAGTCAAACACGGTGAAAGATCCGGATCAGTGGACTACGGGAGCAGAACCAATGACCGGTGCACAAAAGTCTTATCTCAAAACGCTTTCAGACGAAGCAGGAGAGGAGGTTGACGAAACGCTAACTAAGGCCGATGCGTCTAAAAAGATTGACGAACTCCAACACAAAACGGGCAGGGGCTTGAATAACGGGCAATAATCGTTGCCCGTTATTCTTCCCTCGATGCTATTCTCGCTGCAAGCTGTCATCTCGACGAAGGAAAAAACTTAATGAACACTCGTTTCCCGGCATGAATTCTTTATTCTGTCATTCCTATGCAGGAGGAATCTCAACAGAGCTGATTGCGCGCGGAGAAAATTCATTCGATTTTTAAAATAGAGATACCTCGTTCCTCGGGATGACACGTTCGTATCCTGTCATTCCTACGCAGTCGGAATCTCAACAGAGCTGATTGCGCGCGGAGAAAAACTCATTCAATTTTTAAAATAGAGATCCCTCGTTCCTCTTGATGGCAATGGCAGATGCTTTCAATAGACCCGGTGTTTCGTAGATCTTGCATCCGGGCGCGGCATTCTTAATACTCCATCTTGCGTAGTGACGGTGCTTTGAACCAGGTTATCACGACTACTAAAACAGTCATCATCCCGCCGAATGCGACCGACGGAACCACGCCAAGTAGCTTCGCCATAACACCGCTTTCAAATTGCCCCAGCTCATTACTGCTGTTGATAAACATCGAGTTTACGCTCATAACCCTGCCCCGCATTTCGTCGGGAGTCTTCAATTGCACAATCGTACCGCGGATTACCACGCTGATCGCATCGAGCAGGCCACTGACAAACAGGGCAATGAAAGAAATCCAGAAAATCTTAGATACGGCAAAAACAATGATGCAAAGGCCAAATCCTGCCACGACAAACATCAGTTTTTTACCCTGCGTAGTTCGTAACGGAAAAAATGTAAGTGCCACAACCATGAGAATGCTGCCGAAGTCTGTAGCGCCATTTAGCCAGCCAAAACCAATTGGACCTACATGCAGGATATCGCGGGCATAGACAGGTACCATTGCTACTGCGCCGCCAAATAAAACAGCAAACAAGTCAAGTGACAACGCGCCCAGTACTTCCTTTGTATGGAAGACAAAGTGCAATCCTTCGCGCACACTTTCCCAGGTTCGTTTGCTGCCCTGCTGGGCCGCGGCAGGTTTAGCTTTAATATGGGAAAGGACAAACACAGCCGAACCTAAAAGAACCACAATGACACCCAGGGTTCCGGTATGCCCAAAAAATGCTATGCAAAAGCCTGCAGATGCGTGACCAACAACCGAGGCAGACAAATACGTTCCCTGGTTCCAGGTAATCGCGTTTGGTAATATTTCACGCGGCACCATCTGTCCTAATATTGCCCCGAAGATTGGGCCGGAGAACGCCCTTATAATACCGGTGATGAAGATAATCGTGTAAATACCGGCAATAGTTACCGTTTTGCTGTAATTACTCCCAAAGTAGCTGGTCGACAAAGCAAGCAACAAAATACTGCACGCAAGGTAGCCGGAGACTCCTTTTAAAAGTAATTTCCTTTTCTCGCTAACGTCGATTACGTGGCCTGCATACAATGCGAGCGATAATGCCGGGATCACTTCTGCCAAACCGATCAGCCCAATGGCGAAAGGCGCATTTGTAAGTTCATACATCCACCATCCAACCAGCGTACCCAGCATGCGTAAAGCCATTACAAAACAAAAACGACCAGTCAGCATGTTGCGGTATTCAGGTATTTTAACCGAGACAAAAGGACTGTTGCGGTTAGTGTTCGGTTCAGTCAAAATATTGTATTATGGTAAAGAAAAATAATGCTGACCAGCTGGGTAATCATGTGAAAGGGCGTCTAAAATGATCTCAACGTGTTTGTCGTTGCCGGTAAAATCAGCGTTGGAAGCATCGACAATGAGGGTCTTCAGGTTGTGTTGTTTGATATAACTCGTGTAGGTTTCCTGTATGGAAAGCAAGTATTGATCGGGAATTGCCTGTTCAAAAGTCCGTTGTCTTTTTTTTATGTTTTCCTGCAGCCTTGCCACAGGTGCATGAAGATATATAAGAATATCGGGATGTAACAGTTGCTGGTGGATTATATCGAATAATTTCTGGTATAAGTGAAATTCGGGTTCGGCGAGGTTGACTTTCGCAAAAAGAAGGCATTTGGTAAATAAATAGTCACTGATGGTAACACTATGAAAAAGGTCTTCAGTATGCAACAGATCTTTCAATTGTTTATACCGTTCCGCCATGAAAAACAACTCGAGCGGAAAAGCATACTGTTCCGGGTTCTGGTAAAATTTGGGTAGGAATGGATTATCTGCAAACTCCTCGAGGATCAGTCTTGCGTTCAGACGCTTCGAAAGAAGTTGGGCAAGCGTTGTTTTCCCGGCTCCAATATTTCCTTCGATTGTAATAAATTTATATTTCATGGTCGGTTTGCAAAACTAAGGGGTCAAACGTACTGCAAAAAGTTGTGTGGCCCCCGATTTCTGGTATTTATCATGGCGGACTACTCAACATTTTCTTTTAAAGCAGTCCGCTGGCCTTCTTGTAACATGGTTCCGCCTGTCATCGCATGTCCCATCTACCGTTGCTCGTGAAGCCTAATTCAACAGGCAACTTGGACTTAGATTTTATTTTTATAAGGTGGCTTGCAACATGCAGCGTTATTGTGAAATAGACGGGATGTAGGCGATTGCATGAAACGTGCGAGTAGAGCCGGAATGAGTAAAAAATGCCTTTTTGAAAATGTTAGAAGGCACCTATCCGCTTCTAAAAGGCAAAAAAAGTTGCCTGAAGAGCCGACAGTCGAACGGAGCGTCGCAACAAAAGGTGCATCATGACCCGACGCTTATTCAATAAAAATGACAATTTTTGGCGGACTACACCCGATCCCTCGACCGCTAAGGACAGCTATTTTTCGAAAATATGCACTTCAAGTTCGTCCGGGCACTCCTGCAATAATTGACGCACCGTTTTTTGGTAGATTGGATGTAATAAGTCGGGCGCAATTTCAGATAATGGCGTAAGCACAAACCGCCGTTCCGCAATGCGCGGGTGAGGAACAATTAATTCGGTTTCTGAAATAATATCGCTGCCGTAAAACAATATGTCTATATCGATAACCCGCGGACCCATTTTTTCAACACGCACTCTGCCCAGTTCGCGCTCGATGCCTAAAATTTTTTGTAAAAGACTACTTGCTGTTATGTCTGCCTCAACGCATAGAACCTGGTTTAAAAAAAGACCTTGCCCTCCAAAACCCCACGGAGCCGTCTCATAAATAGCCGACTTTTTTATTACCCGGCCGACAAGTCTCTCAATTTCATCATTTGCCCGATGCAAAAGATGCAACCGGTCACCCATGTTTCCGCCTGTCAATAAATATATCTCGTTCATAAAACAGCGTCGTTAAAGCCGTTCAAATATCTTTAAATTGTGCTCTTAATCACCATTCTATAATGAGAAGTTTTTTTAAAATATTTTTTGCTTCTTTTCTTGCATTGGTCGTGTTTGCTTTTATCGGGGTCTTAATAACTGCAGGTCTTGTTGCGTCTGCTACGTCTGGCGACAAGACGGAAGTGGGAACGAAAGCGGTGTTGTTTCTGGATTTAACGAAACAGTTTAAAGAACAAAAAGAAGACGACGCGTTTAATTTTATCAGCGGCAATGCAGATGATAACGTCCCTGGTTTATATGACCTCGTAAGAATGATTGCCTATGCCAAAAACGACAGTTCAGTCAAAGGCATTTACGTGAAATGCGACGACAATGCAAATGGCTTTGCAGCAAGCGAGGAAATCAGGAACGCCTTACTAAACTTTAAGCAGAGTCGCAAGTTCGTAATAGCATTCGGAGATGTAATTAGCCAGAAAGCGTACTATGTAGCCAGTGCCGCAGACAAACTCTATTGCAATCCAAAGGGAACGGTTGATTGGCGAGGTTTGGAGAGCACCTTGTTTTTTATGAAAGGAGCGCTCGAAAAGCTTGAAATAGAACCGCAAATTTTTTACGCAGGCAAGTTTAAAAGTGCGACTGAGCCCCTTCGAGCCTATAAGATGACCGAACCAAACCGTTTACAAACATCGGTTTATCTCAACGACCTGTACAGTCATATCCTATTGTCGGCCCGGGATAAGAGCAGGTTGGATACCGCCAGGTTACACCAGCTGGCAAATGAAGGAGCGATACAAACTGCATCTGAAGCAGTACGATACCAACTCATCGACGGGGTTAAATACGACGATGAGGTAAAATCTGAAATCATCAGGCAGATTAAAATTGATGCAGCAGAAAAAATAAACTTTATCACCCCGGGGAAGTATGCAAAGGCTGTGGATTTTACCCCAAATGGTGGAAGCCGCATTGCCCTCATTTATGCGGAGGGCGAGATTACTGATGGAAAAGGAAAAGACGGAGAAATTGGATCAGACGCGTACCGCAACCTGATCAGGAAAGCAAGGCTGGATAAAAATATTAAGGCGATTGTATTTCGGGTAAATTCTCCCGGGGGCAGCGCGCTGGCGAGCGAGGAAATATGGAGGGAAATTACGATTGCCAAAAAAGAAAAACCGGTAGTGGTGAGCTTTGGAGATGTAGCAGCGTCGGGTGGCTATTATATCTCGTGCAATGCCGACAGCATATTCGCCGAACCCAACACCATCACCGGTTCAATAGGTGTTTTCGGCATCATACCCAACGTACAGAAGTTTATGAATAACAAGCTGGGGATTACTTTCGATGCAGTAAAGACAGGCCCTTTTGCCGATATGCCTTCTGCCGTAAGACCGTTAAACCCTGCGGAGCAGCGATTTATTCAAAACTCAATCGACACCGTTTATACAACTTTTAAAGGGCGGGTAGCTGAAGGTAGAAGGTTACCTTTACAAGTGGTAGACAGTATTGCGCAGGGACGTGTATGGACGGGTCAACGTGCGCTCGGTCTGCACCTGGTAGACAAGCTAGGGAATATTGAAGACGCCGTAAAATGTGCGGCCAGAATGGCAAAGCTGTCTTCATATTCCCTGCGTGAATATCCGGAAAAGAAAGGCCTGCTTGAAAAGGTTTTCAACAAGTACTCAGATGAGGTAAAAGTGAAAACAGTTAAAGAAGAAATAGGAGAAGAACAATACCGAGTCCTACAACAACTGAAGACCTTGCGTGACATGATATCAGTTCCACAGGCACGATTACCTTTCGAGTTAAACATCAGGTAGTAAATGGAATAATAAAATTCTGCTGGTTTTCATACCGGCACTCTTTGAGCCATTTCAATCGTTCGTTCGGTAACAAATAGCTATTCTTCGTCCGCCGGTTCTATTCGTTTAAATTTTTTGCCAAAAATCCTGGTCTTTCAAATAGACCTAATGTTCATATTGATGTAGCACGTGTTTTTTGTAAGTCAGCTGAAGCAAAGCGAGGGGGTATCGTTGCGACGCTCCGTTTGACAGTGGTATCGTTGCGGGTCATTCCTGTTTCGATGGCGTTTTAGACTTATTAGTAATTTGCTTTTTTAAATCTGTCCTTTCGCTACAGGGTTTGCCAGGCCACCGTTTGTTTAAACCAGCTACGGCCGTTTACGCTAAAAAAATCAGAGATGTTCAAAAGCCGTTACCGTTTGCTATTCGTTCTGGTCTTCCTGGTCGGGGGCTCCTGTTTGGGGCAACCAATCGACGCCAGGGTAAAGCAGATCTTGTTTCTTGGGAACAGCATCACGTGGGCAGGAAATTACGTAAACGATGTGGAAGCCTACCTGAGGCTACAATACCCGAAAAGAGAATGGCAGTTTATCAATGCAGGACTTTCGAGTGAAACAGTATCCGGACTTTCTGAACCGGGACATGCGGGCGGAACTTTTCCGAGACCCGATTTGCATGAAAGGCTCCAACGGGTACTGGAACAAACTAAACCGGACCTGGTCTTTGCATGTTATGGTATGAACGACGGCATTTATTTACCTTTTGACAGCGCCCGGTTTGGCAAATTTAAAGATGGAATCACCTGGTTACACAGCCGGGTAGCTAAAACCGGGGCAAGACTTATATATCTTACTCCACCGCACTACGACGAGTTAAAAGGTAAGAACGTGGGTTATGGTGAGGTACTTGACCGGTATTCGGATTGGCTTTTAAACATGCGGCAACTGACGAACTGGGAGGTGATAGATATTCACTACCCTATGAAGCAATTCCTGGATGCACATCGTAAAGTGGACGAAATGTTCAACCTTGACGGGTTCGCACTGGCGCAGGATGGAGTGCACCCCGGCGAAGTTGGACACTGGATAATTGCCCGGCAAATATTATCGTACCTCGGTTTTCCTGGGCTGGCTCACGTTAAAAGTATAACCGAAAGCTTGTCGGCCTGCGCCGACGCGCCGAAATATCTAAGGCTGGTCAGCCAACGGCAAAACATGCTCCGCGATGCATGGCTCACCGCAACGAAACACAAAAGGCCAGGCCTGCCGGTCGGGCTTCCGCTGGCTGAAGCACAAAGCAAAGCGGCTGAGTTACTACAGCAAATTGATTCCCTTAGTTCGCCGGTAAATAAAGCTGCAGACAAAGCTGCAGCGGTCAGTGTTTCGGCAAGTTGGTGTGGATTTAAGCGGGATGACTTTGAATTATTAGGGAGGAAATGCATAGTAGTCGAACCAGACCTTGCTGCCACAGGTAGACCGTGGATCTGGCGTACCGAGTTTTTCGGCCACGAGCCACAGGGCGACAGTATGCTCGTCAGCAAGGGATTTCATGTAGTAAATATCGACTTACAGGACATGTATGGGGCTCCTGTTGCACTCGACATGATGGACGAGTTTTATGATTTCCTGCTAAAGAATAGGGGGCTCAACCCGAAAGCGGTGCTGGAGGGTTTTAGCCGGGGAGGCCTTTTTGCCTTCAACTGGGCAGTCCGCCATCCCGACCGGGTGAGTAGTTTATACGTCGACGCGCCGGTCTGTGACTTCAAAAGCTGGCCGGGCGGAAAAGGGAAAAGTGCAGGCTCCCCGACCGATTGGAAAAAGCTAAAAAAAGTGTACGGGTTTGCGAATGATATACAAGCAACTAAATATAAAGGCAACCCCGTAGACAATGTGGAGGTTTTGGCAAGAGCGGGAATCCCAATCTTATGCGTATGTGGCGAAACCGATGATGTGGTGCCAATGTCGGAGAACATTAAGGTAGTAGAAAGGCGGTATAAGAAAGCAGGCGGCGAGATAAAAATAATAGTAAAGCCTAATTCGGGCCATCATCCACATAGTTTAAAAGATCCGACCCCAATCGTTGCGTTTATAACGGGGGCGCAGGCACGAAACACGGGTCTTCCTAAATGAGACTAAAAAACAGGAGTGGCGGCTAAACCACCTGCATGGACCGCGCGAAGCGTTATAACATGTATCGGGATGTTTAGTGGCGTAGGCTCGATTTTTCTAAACAACCCTGCTGCTTCAATTTGCACTCTCACAAAGGCAGCAAACGCAGTTCAAACGGCATTGGAACACGGG
>Ga0068628_1000928_pt1 | contig 11487 bp, 11 predicted proteins | sample InSIn2gowninarea_FD_77431 | JGI IMG/M metagenome (GOLD analysis project Ga0068628, IMG submission 77431) | Clean room microbial communities from NASA Spacecraft Assembly Facility at Jet Propulsion Laboratory, Pasadena, California, USA -... ... | reverse complement strand
GAAGAGAAAGTTGAGGGTCTATAACCTAGTTTATTTTTTTTCAAATTTTGGGTTTCATTATATTCCCAGATTTTCAAATATGGCCACAGCAGGTTTGAGAAATCAGGACAGATTGGATGGAGCCTCCAACTTTGGCGTTTGAAAAGACAGAATGTCCTTTCTATTGGACGAGTTTGGATTGAAAGAGTATGCCACTAAAGTGATAGTTATACCGACAAATCCACAGCAGCTGGCAACATACAAAAAGGAGAATGCCAAAGCCATAAGGATTATCCTTGATGAAGTCAACAACAATATAGTCCCTCGTATTGCATAGAAGGACACAGCGAACGAGGTGTGGGATGCAATTGTTAATCTGTACTAGAATCCTACAAAAAAAGGAAATTGATTCTCTGAGAAAAGATGAAGACCACCAAGATGCAAAAGGGTGAAGACGTGGTTTCGTACCTCACTAGAGTTCGACTTGCCAGGGATGAATTAACTATAGTAGGAAATAAGACAAGTGATGTTGCACTACTGCGAGTAGCCTTGAATGGGTTCTCTAGGAAGTGGGATGTCTTTGACCAAGTTATCAATAGACTAGACCAGTTCCTGAGTTGGGATCGCCTATGGAGTCAATTCACTCAGGAGGAGCTTAGACTCAGCTTGGTCAGTGGCAGTAGTAGCAGCAACAACAAAACTTCAAACATTGAGAAGAAATAGGAAAATGTAGCCCTAGCAAGAAAATGGAAGGCGAAGAAGTGTTCCAGGAAGGTATCAATCTGAAAAGGAGAAAAGAGGAAGAAAGACTTGAGTAAGGTCAAGTGTTTTGGTTGGCGATGTTAGCCAATGTCCTAACCAAAAGAAGGAAGGAAAGAAGGGGAAGCGGCAAATAGTAGCTTCAACAAACATAAAGGATTTGTCTTCAAGGCTAGGGGGCAAAATCGCTCTCACAACTTGCCTCTCTAGCTCTACATCCACAGGTACCTAGTAGATTGACAGTGGAGCGTTAGCACATATGACGGGAGTTAGAGAATATTCTTCTAGCTACAACAAAGAGGAGATAGACTTCCAAATACATATGGGAAACAAGACTAAATGTACTTCAATTGGGAGAGGTACCATCAACGTTCAGAGGGAATTAGGCAAGAGTACCAGCATTACAGATGTGTTGCATGTGCCAGGTTTAGGCATGAACTAGATTTCATTTTCTGCACTACAAGACAAGGGATATGATGTCTATTTCATGGGGCAGAAGGTGTACATCAAACACCAAAGTTGGAAGAAGGTCAAACAAATTGGAGCAAGGAGCAACAAGTTGTACAAGTTGCAGTTCAATTCCCCAAAGGCATTGATTAGCAGCGACAGTAGCAGTGGTGGAGACATGGGAGAGTTATGGCATAGGAGGATGGGACACCTACATCATGGATCACTCAGGTTGCTCAAGGAGACTATGACAAGAGTTCTAGAATTGTGCATGGAACATGACGATTTGTGCATATGGTGCATGCTTGGAAAATTTGCAAAAGCAACATTCCTAAGAAGTGACAATAGAACCACTGGTGTGCTTCAGTTGATACACTTAGATATATGTGGCTCATTGTTTACAATATCTCTTGGGGTTATGCACAATTTGTGACCTTTATCATTGACTTCTCCAGGAAAACTTAGATCTATTTCTTGAAGACAAAGGACGAGGTCTTCAATTGCTTTGAAGAGTTTAAGGCTCTTGTAGAGAACATAATAGGAAGAAATATCAAGGTGCTTCAAACAGACAATGGAGGCAAGTACACAAATAAGGCCTTCACGGGGTTTTATGCATAGGAGGGCATCAAAAGGGAGTGGACAACTCCATACAACCCACAGCAGAATGGACTCACAGAGAGAGAATAGAAAAATAGTTGGGGCAACAAGGGCAATGTTATATGACCAAGATATGCCCAAGTTTCTATGGGCAGAGGCATGTAGCACAGCAATGTACATACAGAACACGATTTGTCATAGAACGTTGGGGAAGATGACACCAGAAGAGGCCTTTATAGGGAAGAAGCCAGAGGTCAGACACTTTAGAATCTTTGGCAGTATAACAGTATAACTTATTGTCATTTTCCAAATGACAAACACACCAAATTGGATCTGACTATAAAGAAGGGTTATTTCATTAGATATAGCAAAACATCCAAGGCATACAGGATCTACATTCTTGGTAGTAAGATGATCATCATGAGACGGGATGTTAATTCCAAGAGGAGAAAGCTTTCTGCAGATCTCGCAAGTTGCCAACAGATGATCAAAGTGGGCCATCAAAAGCTCCAAGGGTTGAGCAACAATCGTAGGGACAGCAGAGCACAAGTACAATTACCAATACGAGAACTAGCTCAAGTGCAGGTGGTGCAGTGAATTCACAACAGACAGCACGACAGGGGCAGGATGTGGAGCAAGAAGGTCCAATTCAAACATTCAAGGATGCGCAAAAATTTATGGGAGATCATAGGGCGAGCACGAGAGAGCATAGACAGCTAGACAGGTATAAGGTGTTGGTGACAGGGGTCATTGATAGGAGAGCCTTTTAGCTGATACCTTTCAGATATTAGGAGGTTGCACAACATCAAGTGTGGCAGGATGCAAAGTTGGAGGAGTATAACTCCATCATGATCAATGATGTATGGGAGATTGTATCTAAACCAGTTGACAAGTCAGTAGTTGGCTCTCGATGGATATACAAGATCAAGTATGTTGTAGATGGCAATGTGGAGAAATATAAGGCTAGGTTTGTGGCCAAGAGTTATGCACAGAAGGATGGACTAAACTACCTGGATATATTCACTCTAGTGGCCAGATACACTTCTATCAGGTTCATGATCTCATTAGCAACGCAGATGGGATGGCAGATTCACCAGATGGACATCAAGACAGCTTTCTTGAACGGGGTGATAGAAGAGGAGGTATATATCGAACAGCTAGAGGGATTCAAGGCGCATGAGAGAGATATACATGTTTGCAAGTTGAAAAGGGCACCATACGGAATCAAGCAAGCTCGCAAGGCATGGTATGGTCAGATTGATAGCCACTTGCAGCAAATCTGCATCGTGAAGAGCAAGGCAGATTCTAACCTCTACTATTTGATGATAGGAGGTGAGCCACTCATTCTAATACTTTATCTAGATAATTTATTCTTGACAAGGTCATCAAGTTTCATAGAAGACTACAAGAAGGACTTGGTAGCAGAGTTCGAGATGATGGACTTGAAATTGATGCATTACTTCCTAGGACAAGAGGTATGGTAGGCAGATGAGAAGATCTTCCTTAGGCAAGGGAGATACACTATGGAGATCTTGAAGAGATTCAAGATGCAGGACTTTAGACCCATGTCTACGCCTATGATTACCAACTAGAGGAAGATCAGCACATCAGAGAACGAAGCAATGGACCCAAACTTGTATAGGCAACTCATCAGATCTCTTATGTCTCTGGTCAACACAAGGCCAGACATTTGTTTCGCAATCAACACTCTCAGTCAGTTCATGGTAGAGCTGAAGAGAGTACATTGAACAACAGCGAGGCGTGTATTTCTGCGCGGTATAGTCAAGTATGGATTGTGATATACTCAAGGTGATGGTGTTAGTTTGATGGGATACACAAATGCAGACTGGGCAGGCAGTTTTGTGGATCAAAAAAGCACCTCAGGGTGTTGGTTCAATACTAGATCAAGGATTGTTTCTTGGTGCAGCAGGAAGCAGAACCCCGTAGCACTGAGTTCTACAGAACCAGAATACATGGCAGTGAGCATGGCCACATGTGAAGCTATTTGGCTTCGAAAGCTACAAGTGGGATTGTTTGGTCAACAGTTGGATTCGACCAATATCTACTGTGATAATCAAAGTTGCATCAAGCTCTCTGAGAATCCAATGTTCCATGATAGGTTGAAGCATATCGACATCAAATACCACTTCATCAGAGGTTGTGTACAGTGTGGATCGGTTCAACTATAGTATATTCCCGCAGATCAACAGGTTGCGGATATTCTCACGACGGCCTTGGGTACAACAAAGTTTGTCTTCTTCAGGTATAAGTTGGGAGTAGTGGATAACACCTTCCTCGCTAAGAGGGAGTGTTAGTGTTTTAGAAGCTCAGACAAGTGTTCTAGTCTCTATCATGTCTAAGAGGCTAAGGGACATAGTAGGATAATTATCTCCAAGACCTAAAAGAAGTTTCTAAAGAAAATTCCTTAATTAGATTAATTAGCCAATTATTAAATATTTTCCTAAAGTATAACTGAAGAAAATGGTTAATTAAATCAGATTAATTGAGGTAAATCAATTTTGCTCTATAGAATTGCAAAAAAGTTATTTGATGGGGTCAAGATGATCTTAGCCATCGATTGTGATTAGATCACAGTCATTGATTTGTCAATGGGAGATTATAAGAGCAAATTGATGGGTCAGATAGAGACATCACAAGGAGTTCGAATCAACCAGTTGCAAAGATAGCAAGGGTGCAGTTTGAGCAAGGAAGACAACGGCAAAAGGGTATCAACAAAGAAGATTGGGGAGATGGTTTCTGGAAGAATTTTCTTAGTGATATCCAATTTCCAGTGAAAGGAAGGAGGTCGAATTCATCAGCAAAAGAAGCAGTTGATTTTACCTGTACAATTGGCAAGTTAGCCAGAGCGAGTGATAGGGAGGCTCGTTTCAGTTGCCAGTTGTCGCAATTATCACCAAAAGGCAGTGCGAACTGGTCAGACAAGTTGTTCGAGGCAAATTTGCTTGCAGAATAATTTTGCTGGAGGTTGTGCAAATTTATGGAGCAACTAGTGTGAACTGCAAAGTGAGTGTGAATTGTTGGGAGAAGTGTGAATTGCATAGAGAGGCCGAATACATTTACAGAGGGAGACTTTGTGATTTCCAGATCAATTTGGTGAAGAGAAAAATATTTGTCGAAGCTTGCCAGTGACAGACAAGTAGATTGTAATTCTTAACTTTTGTTGAAGAATAATAAAACCATCATCTGCGGAACTGGTTTTCCCCACACTTGGGTTTCTCCAAGGACAATTTGTCCAAAAATACTGGAATTAATCATTTTGTGTGAATTATTTCTCAATTCCTTTTATTATTTATGAAATTTGTTGTGGTGATTTTATCATTATTTGTCGTAATTAATTTCTGAAGACAAATAATCTGTAATAGATAGAAGATTAAATTCTAGTTGCTTCAATTAAGGAAATTTCACACTGATACCAAATGTGAAAACCAAAGATGGCTCACGCACTGATAATCCAAAATATTTAGAATATAACGATATCCATTTGGATAAATAATAATACATCATAATGATAATACATATAATAATGTATGAAAGAATGATATGATGCCCCTTCATATGATGAAAGAATGGTATGTATGCTTAGGTGAGATGCCCTTTCATGAATAGTCATGTCCTTTGAGACACGTCATTTCATTATACTAATTATTATTCAATAACTATTATTTAATCACAAATTATTTATCTATATTATTTTATATACTTATGTTCATAACACAAATAGCCTCTTGAATATCCCAATAGGGGAATAAATGGCAAGAAGGTGGAGAGCGAGGGAGGGGGATCTTGATTTTCTAAGTGCAATAGAGATTAGCACAATATTTCTGAAATTTTGATAATTACTTTTAATGTAGATCTTCTTTTAAATTATTCAATGTATCATTTAGCAATTACACTTCAAAAATTCAACCATAAAGAACAGTAGAACAAAAGAGATCACAATGCATAGAAAGAAAACAAGATTTACTGTGGAAAAATCCAACTTTTTCAATAGAGAAACTGTTCTTGATCAATGAGAGACACACCTAGACTTATGGTCAAACCTGGTCTTTCCCTCTAAGTAAAGCCTCCCAATCTAATCCAACAATTTGTTTTGTTTGTCCTAACCTAGAATTTCAACCCTCCTGCAATTGCTAGTCACCCCAGAAATTTTGGCCCCTGCAGTTGCCCTAAATTTCGGCCCCCTGCGACAGAATGCCTTGAAAAACTGCAAACCAGAGAGATAAGAGTCTATCCACATGTGCAAGTTGCAAGAAAGAGAAGAGAGTCGAGTCATCCTTTTATTTGTCATATTTGTCCTTTCCCTTCGCTTGCTTGCCTAGAACTTGTCATGTGTGAGAGAATGTGAATGCCCATGTGGAGGAGGCCGAAAGGCCTTTATATAGTAGTCTGTCTTCGTCGAATGGGTGTGCCTTTAGCCAAGGCTGGCTTGACTTGGAAAGGGACCTACTTGACAACTTTTGGAACCAAAAATTACATTTCAAAAATTCAAATTTCCTTCTTTAAAATGTTGCAATGGGGCTGACTCAAAATAAATTTTCTTTTGACTCTAGCATTTAAAATATGACTTACAATGATAAATACAAATACATCAAGTGACCAAATATACATTATCAAGACTAACCATAGTTACAAATTCCGTAGGGGGAAGTTAACCTAGATGAAGCATGGGTAAGCATCAAAAAAAGAGTGTTCTCTGTTGAAATTCTAGTGTTGTAATGACTAGAATAGTGCTTCACAATCGATAACTACATCTATTGATACAAATAGTTCTTTCTTTATCCTTTAATCAACAAGTAGTTATACATGAAAAACTTCAACCATTAATTCTTCAACAAGAACAGTAAACAGAGATCACAATAGACAATAAGCAAGGGATAAGGGGCACCAAGATTAGGTTCACAGTGAGGGCAAAACCCACAAGGGGAAAACCCAAAATTCTTTCCTTATGAGAGAGAGATTTTGCCCATAAATAGTACACCAAAATATTCCAACAAATCCAAAATAGTCAACAAAGAAATACCCAATCAAGGTTTGCTCATAGAAGGAGAGAAATTTCACTTTTGTCCAAGGACTCAGGAGTAAAGTCTACACAAGGAGGCTGAAGAATAAGCCTGTAGTCACTATGATAAGAGGTTGAGGTTCTCGCTGAGGTCACCACAAAAGTATTCCAATGAACTGTCAAGAATTTGATAGTAAACCCTTGGAAAACTTCAGAAGTATGTCGCATAAAAAAGAAGTGAGGTTCTTTGTAATTTTCGGCCTCAAAGAATCAATAGAACAAAAGACAAAGACACCCAAATCACTATAGTCAACAAGCCTTTCAAGGAGACAAAAATCGTAGTCAAAAGATCCCTTATTATCCTCTTTGGATGTGTGAATATGCTCTGCAATATAAGACTAGCCTTGTTTGTGATTGCAGAAAGAATTATTGTGGTTGATAGTGGACGAAATGAGGATAGACGAACTCATATAAATAGGCGCCATATGAGGGCTAATTAGCCCTAATGGGGCTGAGATGTAAACCTTATAGGAGCCGACTTATGGGCATTAGATGAGCCAACTTAGAGGTGACCAATGATTGATTTCTTCTTTGTATTTGCGATGAAAAATGTCGACCATAGCTACATTATATTTCAACACTCCCTCTTAGCTAGGGAGGTAGTTTTTCATTCTCTCAAGATCATCCTTCCCGACCAATCCATCGGTCTCACGACCCACAGCCTAAGGAAGAGAACACAATCCAAGTTTCTCTCTCTCAAACTCATCATAAGGAAAGATAAATAGCATCCATCTCAAAGCATTTCCCCGACCACGAGGTCTCATGGCACACAGCCTAAGGGAGAAACTAACAAATCATCTCCTAAACCACAAGGTCTCATGGCAGACAGCCTATAGGAGGAATCATCAATACATCTCTCGAACAACAATGTCTCACGACACAGCCTATGGGAGAAATCATCAATACATCTCCTGAACAACAATGTCTCACGGCGCACAGCCTACAGGAGCAATCATCAACACATCTCCCAGACAACAATGTCTCATGGCACACAGCCTATAGGAGGAATCATCAACAAATCTCTCGGACAACAATGTCTCACAGCACACAGCCTATAAGAGGAATCATCAACAAATCTCTCGGACAACAATGTCTCATGGCACACAGCCTACAGGAGGAACCATCAACATATCTCCCAAACAAGAATGTCTCATGGCACAGCCTTCAGGAGGAATCATCAACACATCTCCCAGACAACAATGTCTCACAGCACACAGCCTAGAGGAGGAACCATCAACATATCTCTTGGACAACAATGTCTCATGGCACACAGCCTTCAGGAGAAATCATCAACACATCTCTCGAACAACAATGTCTCACAACACACAGCCTATGGGAGGAATCATCAATATGATGTTATGTCATCAACGTTCCCTCTTTAAAGGGATTCTCAGTTCAACATTAGAAATGTAGCCATGGTTCAACAACATTCAATTGTTCATTCAACTTCAGCCAGGGCTTCTTTCGAAAGCAAACATCAACAATGATCAGCAGACAATAGTAGACCTTAGCAATGGCTTCTCACAAAAGCAATCATCAGCAACCAGTGGACAATAAGAGGCTTGTCATAAAGGTGAATCTCAGTATCCATAGTCAAATCCAACAAATAATAAGTGGCTTCTCACAGAAGCAGGCATCAACATCCATAGTAGAATCCAGCAGACGATAATTGAATTCAACACATAACAATAGACTTCAACAGACAGAACAACGAACCAATCAATGAATCAATCAACTCAATCATCAGAGTCTTGCAACTTCTTCAAATAATTTATGAGGGAGGTATCGATGGACCTGCAATCCATTGTACAAAGATACCACCAAGCTTATGTCAAAAGCAACTCCCTCTTAAACAAGAGTCCTCTACATAGAAGAAAAAATCAAGGTTCATCTTTAGCAATCTAGGTCAGCATCATTCTTCAATACTTCTAATCATCTTCATAGAAGCATGCTTCAATCAGGGTAATCTTGTCTGCTCCCTATCACGAGTCTTTTGTCACATTGTTCTTCTAATATTTCCAACGATTTTTCTACACCTTGGCAATCTTCATCATGTACCTGCAATCCTCACGAGGAGGCTATGGAAGAACAAGAACGATCAAGCAAGCCAAGAGACTCATAATGAAACAATCAATAGAAATAATCAAAATAATATTATCTTTTTAGAGTGCATCATCTCCCTCTTGATCTTAGCCTTCTTAGATCGAGTCAAGTTCACATCAATAAGGAGTTCTCATCATCATCAAAGAGTCCGCGGAATCCAAGTTTTGTGGGCTTGTCACCAAAAGTTGGATTACTAGAACAATATTTTATTTTTGGGGCTTATGCAGGCCAAGGAGGCTAATTCGAACTCCTCATTAGTGTATAAATACAATTGAGATGAGTTCATTATCTCATCATCATTTTGGATTGGATCTTTTCTCTCTCTTGAGAATTTTTCACTTTTTCTCGAGGATGAACTGGAGCTTTATGGATGAATGTTAATGTGTGGATATTGGTCTATCTTATCTTGGAGCTTCTCTTTTGTCAATTATGGATGGTTGGATATATTATGTTACATGTAAGTACATGCTTTTAATGTTATTCTTGTTTTACTTTGTCATATACATTGGACTAGGATTTTCGCTATTTTTAGGGTTAATTGCTGCATGCATTTACTGCTTTAAATTGTGGAATTTTGTCGCTATTATAGCATCTCTCAATGTATGGGCCATGTAATGTGAACGAAATCTCCTAGGGGTAATTCTATCAACAAATTGACCATGATAAGCCACCTTCTATGTACATCTAAGTAGAAACGCTGCAAGATTGCTTCTCTTTTACCTAGAGGGCTAGCAAGTGGTCTTGAGGTCTCCTTGACTAGGAACGAAAGATCCTCACCCATATTCATAATAGACTCCATTCTCCCAAGACTAAGGCACTGATCTACCAAGAGGTGGTCACCTAAAATCATATCTTTTCACCTTTTCCCAAGTCTAGCCAAGTTAGGTCACTTAGGACATCATTTTCTCGGAAAACTACCCATCCAAAAAGTTTGATCTCTTAGGATCTCTTGTGCTGGTATTTCCTCAAGACATCCTCCAAATTTGAGGCCATTCTAACTGTGGAGTTGTGAGAAAAGCCAAGCCTTAGCTTCAAGATCAAACTTTGCCCTTGCATCCCCAAAGGCTAGTACCTTATTGGATCAATTCAAACCTTTAAGTGGATATTCTTTCTTTGATCCATTTCCATACCTTGTTCAGGTTGGGGACATCATTGGTTGCCATACTCTTCTCCCCTACCCTATAGACTGGGTCCACTTGGTCCCATGTGGTCCCATTCCTTTGAAAAGTCAATTCTTCAAGAATCATCTAGGATACCAATTTGAATAAGGTTTTTGGGGATCAGGAAATTCCTTCACGACTCATATCCCATAACCTAACCCTCAAATCCTCCCTTTCCCTAGAAAACATTGTACCTTGCTTAGAAAGTAAGCAAGCTCTATCTTTCTAACTCTTTTGGAAAATGGATTATTTGGGTCACTCCACATTCTTTCATTGACTTATCCTTCATTGGTGACTCCATAATATACCAAGTCTCCTCCCATTGGTGAAAGTCCATAAATAGAAGGGAGCCTTAGCTGAGGTGACATTGGGCTAAGTCTCCATTGTTGCCCTTGGTCTAGCATTTGGCCTTTAGGGATCCCCCTTAGGTCCCCTGCTAGTTTGAGCAGTAACAGTATGTCTTCCCCATCGGAATCAATAGGAATATCTTTGGATCTTTAGTAGGCATGATTTTCATCAAATATAACATCCCTGCTTACTTCAATATGTCTTCCTTCCTTGATGTAGATTTTATATGCCTTTAAAAAAACACTGTAGCCAACAAAAATTCCTTTATTGATTGTAGAATCTAGCTTCTTTCGTTTGTCCTTTGGAACATGGATATACGCAGGACATCCAAAGATTCGGAGATGGTCCATACATGGCTTCCTTCCTGTGAATGCTTCTTTGGGTGTCATATTATGGAGGATTCTATGGGAACTTCTATTTTGTATATATACAACAATCATTATAGCTTCTCCCCATAGAAATTTAGGAATATCTTGATCAAAAATCATTGTTCGTTTACATTCTTCAAGTGTTATATTCTTTCTTTCTGCAACTCCATTTTGTTCGTGATTGTAGGGAACAACTAGCTCCCTCTTAATCCATGTTTCTTTGCAATATGCAATTATTTCTTTTGAAATGTATTCCCCACCATTATCGGATCTCAAACTCTTTATTCTCCCTTCGGTTAAGGTCTCTACTTCAGACATAAATTCCTTGAACTTTTCAAATACTTTGTCCATTATTTTGAGTAGATAGAAACATGTCTTTCTAGAGTGATTATCAATGAAGGTTACATAATAAAGATGACCTCTAAGTGATTTATCAGACATAGGCCCACACACATCTGAATGGATATGGTCCAATATTTCTTTAGAGCTTGTTTCACTTCCTGTAAATGGTTTCCTTGCATTCTTTCCTAAGGCACATCCCTTGCATATTCCTTCACGATCTTCTTTAATATTGGGAATGCCATTTACTAATTTATTGAGAGAGGGAATAACCTTGTAATGTAAATGTCCATATCTTCTATGCCAT
>Ga0068628_1000927_pt1 | contig 11504 bp, 11 predicted proteins | sample InSIn2gowninarea_FD_77431 | JGI IMG/M metagenome (GOLD analysis project Ga0068628, IMG submission 77431) | Clean room microbial communities from NASA Spacecraft Assembly Facility at Jet Propulsion Laboratory, Pasadena, California, USA -... ... | reverse complement strand
ACAAGGTGTAAAATGACCCATTGAAACCTGACATGATGATGACAACCTCTGAATGATGGTACACTCAGCTGAATGATGACATGGAATGACATTTGGACAATTTTGACAGGAGTAAAAGCAAACCCTAGACCTAATACCTAGTGACCAAATTTTACTTGAAGACTCACTGAAATGACAAAATTTGACCTTGAAACATTAAAATCACTTTGTAAAAGCATGTTTGATCACTGGAGGAAGGCTGCAAAGACTGACACTAACATGACCAAGACTTGTTACCTCGATATTCATGCATTGGTTGTGAATCTGGATTCTCAACTTGTTGTCCACCAACTTAACGGGCATTATTCCATCATATATCATCATATTTTAAGGTTGTATTTACGTGTTAAATTATTGGAAAGAAATTTTGATTTTATTACATATCAAAATATTCTAAGAATATTAAACACATTAACTGATGCAGTAGAAAATCATGTATTAGACAGACATTTATGCAACATCTAATCAAACATTGTATAGAAGCATTTAGACATAATAATAAACCTTAGATAGCATATGTATGTATATATATATATATATATATATATATATAGTGGTGCACAAAAAATAAGTGTGTATGTCAAAAATAGAGTTTGTGTCCAATACATCCGAGACACGTCTCTCAAAAATCAATAGAAAGTAAAGCCTAGGTGTCTACTGTGGTGGGTTCTGCTCTCTATAGCAAACCACTGCCTGCACAACTCATCTCAAGAGTCTATGTACCCTAGGTGCCACTCTGACTGTGTGTCTCTGGTACTCTACTGGGACCTCCTTGATCCCCTTATAGTCTAGGATCCCATCAGTCAAGCCCTCAAGGTTACAGGTTATCTCCTCCACTGCATTGCCGCTAGGATGAAGCAGGGCCAGCTCTCTGTTGCTCTGTGGGTCCCTCCGTGCCTCAGGAGCTAGTCCTACTAGCCTCTCTGGTCCCACATCTGCAAGTAACATAAGATACATCATTAAGACATACACATGATAAAATCCAAAAACATTATAAAAAACAAAACACATAAATAGTGTGGTGTTTTGATCAAGTGTTTTACCTCCCTCGTCCCACTGCTCGCCAGCTGGAAGCAGCATGTCGAGGTCTCCGCAGAAATCTATGCCTGTATATGGCCAATCCTCGACTATGATCTTTTGACGGTCTAGCCACTCTCGAAACAACATCCCCCATGATATCATTCGACCGCCACCCCCTCGCGCATAACATGTGCCCAGTGAGTGATGCAGGTCTCTCGTGGCCTAGGCACATATAGATCCATGTCCTGCAGCTGAAAGGATAACACCTGCTCCAACATGAGTAGGATCAGAATGGATCCGTATCCAAACTGCTTCGTCTCCCCTCGTCGGCACTTTGTAAGCTTCCTCTTCATGTTAACAACCACTGCTTTGGCACAGTTATACATGGTTGGGTTAAGGAAATCAATACCTAGTTGAAGATTAGTCTTTGTTGCCTCATGTTGGGCTTGAGAGCTCACCGTTCTCATGACCATGAACAATGCTGAGTGAAGAGTCAAGTCCTCCACTGTCGGGATCTGTAGTTTCCCATTGGTGGTTGATTTGCGTGTCCCTAGGCACACCCGTGCTATCAACATATCTAGGGTCTCCTTGGTGACCCATTGACCCTCTAAGATCAGCTTCTCACCGTGACGAGACAATCCAGTGAAAAAATATATATCCGTAGCATCAAATTCAATATCTTTTCCCCAGATGATGAACTTCCTGTCTGTCAGGTTCCAAGAGTGGATTAACAGCTCTAGCAAATCAGGTTGTGCTCGAATATGTGGAGTGAGGAAGAATTTCAACAATCCACATTCAAGTAGGGCTCTCCTACACCCGGGATTGTTAAATTCCTGTTCGTCATTGATATCATGGGTTCTTTCTTGCCACACGAATGCCATGTTGCCCTGCGTCAAAAGAAAAAATGATTAGAGCCCTTTTCATGAGCTTAATTGCATCAATTATAAATTTTTTTAACTTTACAGTGCCATCGCGGCTGTTTTTGAAATAGCAGCGATGGCTCGAGGTCAGCTGTTCATCTTTCCCGTGATCGTCGTGAGTGTACATATCTCTCTCACGATGATCTCGATGGGTGGTACGTGTTATCACGCTCGGCCGTCGCTAGCTCGAGTGGATATTCCGCAATGATCGAGAGGCAGATTTGGATTTTACAATCCACCATAAACCACCTATCCAACATCAAATTGAACGAAAAAACCATTGAAATGCATTGCAAAGGTAAGATTACTTACTTAGTAAAGGTCTTGGGCAAAATCGTGGATATCTGGTGATGGAATTGAGCTCGGAACTTTGCTTAGGTTTGTAGACCAAAACACCAAAGGTAAAAACTCACAAGGTAAATGTAAAAATGAAATTACCATACCCTCCTTTTTATAGTGTTTTTCTAAAAATTAGAGTTTTATGCTATAGGGTTTAGGGTTTTTTCGTTTAGTTTGGAGTTTTGATTAGGGTTTTAAGTTTTTAACCAAATTTCCACATATATAATGTAATTATGTCGAATGGATCTTATGATGTGGTGTTTTTGTGCAGAAACAGAGATGGCAAGCACGTGTCATGATTCGTATACACTTGGTCCATATTTTTCAAAAGCCCTCTTTAAGTTCTTTTTCAACTCAAAAGACGAAAAGATTGCCGAGTTTTCTTTTTGACTCGTTAAACGAAATAAAGGGCGGTCCAATTTGAGCTCTTTTTTGACCGTATAGATGTGAAAAGATCGCCGAACTTTTGTCATTTCGAGTTCGATATTGGTTATGAAACATCGACACTTTTTGCTTCTTGTCGGGTTGGGATCTCCGCACATTTTCATTTGGCTTTTTTGGGGTTTTGGGTTACCATTTTGCCTCATTCCATCTGATCCATGTTGTCTCCATCAAGCCTTTGATCCCTTGGTACCAAAATGTTGCCACATTCTGGAGTCGTGTCACCGATATGTTCAAGAGTATAATCCTTCTGCAGTTCACACCCTTATCTCCTCCTATGATACTCTATTTTACCATCTACCACTTGTTCCTTATCTCGTTTCATTGGTGGGGGAAACATTATGGTCCTCCTACGACAGATCGTCTCCTATCGACATCAGCTCATTATCCAAGAGATTGGTCTAGAGATCCCTTTTGGTATCTTGGAGCTTGCATGTCTCAATGGCAAGTTCTTCACACCTAACGATATAATTTCATAATTGGTCTTCGATTGGGTGATTCCACGAGGGTTTGACTTCAGCTCATTTTTCACACTTAATGGATTGTACTAGACAGTACCTTGAGGGCTATTGGCATTATTGGTGGTTTCTCTCGCACTTGTTAACGGTTTTCATCATTGACCAGTACTCAAGCGACTTTCTTTCATGCTCGACCTCAGCACATATGTTCACATGCTAGAATTTGTAATATGATCGGTTGGGTTTCAAGACCCCGAACTAAGATTACATATGTTCAGGTTGCGTGGATTGGTTCGTAATTACATACATGACTCTTTGATGGATGGCTACGACCATACCTGAGTCTTCATGGATGGCTGCGACCATACCTTTATCATTATCATGGTCTTGTCAACTGGGTGACTGCGTCCATACCACAGACCTAGTTTCATATGTCTTTTGGATGGTTGCGCCCATGCCTAGACTACATGTATTTCACTATCAGAGATATCAATTCTACTTACGCCTGCAGGATCTTTGAGGCAGTATTCCAGTTCAGATAGTTTCGTAAAGCATTTCACCCCTCCCACTCTCTCGGGCTTCATGCTTTAGGGGGCATCTGTTACACAGTAATTTGTCACTATCCTCATCTCAGTCCCTCTATTATGTCATGTGTCAAATAAAACATGCTCATATCTTCCCACCAATGTAAGAAGATTAAGCAAATGCTCTCTGATGCTGCAGGTTGACCCTCATTCCCTAAGTTTCTGCCTCGTCGTGAGTAAACCCTTAATATACACAACGATCCCCTGTCATAAATGGTCTCATTGCGACCCCGTCATAGGTGTACATCTGTTTCCCGCGACGGTCGAATTTCTAGGCCTAGTGTGAGGCTATTAGCTATATATTGCGATGATGGGTCAACATGCATTGCCTCCTAGTGATGCCGTCATGGAGACTTAGTTTCAGCTAGTGGTGATCTAGATTGGGCGAGTTTGTTCTAACAGTCGGCCTTCTAGATGTCTCTAAACCTGGTTGTTGGGTCAATTTGGGTCACCCTTCTCCCTCTGGAATGGTAGTTCTGTCTTTTGTGCTACCTTCCTTGAGGATGAGCTCCTTCTCCCTCATTTCATGGAGACTCTTTCTCCTATAAAATCACTCACCATTGCTATGATCTGCTGGTTCTTTTGGTTGGACAGTGCTGCTAGTACTTTTGAGTTTAGTAGATAGCTTTGGTGTGAGTGTGACAAGTGTGGGATCATTAATAGTTTGTAAGAGGTTGTGGAGTGCCCTTAACTTTGTATCAGAGCTTGTAAGTGAGGGAGAGATGTTGTTTGTTTGGGAGACCCATTCTTGAAGAGTGAATGCTTGAAGAAACATACTGACTGGACCCTTCGAGAAGGCTTGCGACGTCAAGACTTGGTTGTAATCTTTGCTCTTTATTTATTATTAATACAATCAATGATGATTTCCTATGTCTTGTATGTAATTTACTTGATAGCTCATGATTTATTTACTTTATGAGTAAATAGATCATTGTTGTTCTCGGTTACGTGCTCTGTTGTTTTCTTGTGGTGTTTCAGGTTGATTGCTCATTAAGGAGAAGGAAACGGAAGCTGGAGCAACACAATGGAACTGCATCAGCCACCGGTTTGAGGTAGGCCTCCAACGATGACTATTTAAGGGAACCAATTGTTGTTTTGTCTTTGCTGTGACTAGACCCACTCTAGGGCTAGAGGGGTTGCCTCCATCTGCAGAGGGAACACTTTCCTACTTCACAAGCCCAACTAGATTTGGATCTCAGTCATGCACAAAAGGAAAGATTGTTCCATTTGAATGGCTTGGATGAATTCAGAATGTAGGCCATCTTACATACAAAGATAGTTCAACTTTAGAGGAAGATCTAGCATGAAAAACATATTAAGGAGAAGCAATTTCAAGAGGGAGACTGGGCATTGTTATATGATTATAGCTATAAAGACTTCAAGGGCAAGCTAAAGACAAGATGGCTCGGACCTTATGTGGTGGAAAGATGCCATGACAATGGTTCAATGCAAATTAGAACTATAGATGAAGAAGCCATTCCATTTCTAGTTAATGGACATCGATTGAAAATGTACAAGAGGCGTTTATCAAAACAAGAGTCATTGACAATATCAATAAGACAGTGATGATGGTGGAGCAAGTTCCAGCTCCTCCCTCATCAGGGCACTGAAAAAGAGAAAAAAGAATAAGGATTCAGGTGAAAATCTCCATGAGACACCTGATTCCCATCTTTTTGGGTTGAAAACCTTGTGAGGTGGCCCAAGGATGAGAAAAAATGAAAAATAATAAGAGGATCCCTGGGTGAAAACCTTCCTTGAGGTGCCCAGGGAAGATATCTAGGGTGAAAACCTCTCTGAGGCAAGGTGTTTTTCAAAAAATATAATAATAAAAGAAAGAAAAGAAAAAATACATAATTTGTATTTGTAGGTGGGTGAGAAAGAAAATCAAGGAGCAAAGAGAAGATCCAAAGGGAACCCTGCCTCACATATATTCATCTCCTCCACTCCTTACCATGCAACCCTCCATCAATTCCATTGTTTTTCACTTCATTGCTTCAATTCAGGTAAAGATTGTGTTTTCTACAGGATCCCCTGAATGGTAGATTGGTTAGGTCCTCAAAATTCATACTAGACACGATCTAACCAATAACCTTAACCATTACCATCACCCTATCCCATAGAATATCAAACATCAACTACAAAGTATTCACTAGGATGATCAAGGAGCTCCACAGCAGCATCATCATCAGATCTTTAGTCACAGACACTTGCAAAAGCCAATAAACCATCAGCAGGCAGTAGAGGAAGAAGAAGAATGACCATGCAGCAAATGAACAATGCAACACCTTTGATCCTCAACAAACAGCAACATGGCATCGAGACCACATGTAAGTATCCTGCTCACTCACTCATATGCATCATTTGATCAAAAGTTATAAAGGTTATGAGGTAGTTGGTTTGTAAGTGAAAAGTTGGCTAGTTAACTTGGCAACCTTCGTTCAGTCATCACATACAAAGCAGGGTGTCCTCTCACACATGGATGTAGTCAATTAAAAAAATAGAGTAGGACATGAAGTGGTTAACTATGGATTTAACAATTGTGGGAGTTGATTACAAGGAGTGGGAATGATGAGGTGGTATAAAGGGAAACAAAACATCGTTAGCATGCATTCATGCATTCCATCTCCTTGAAACTCCCTCAATCAAGTATCTCTCATAACTTTGGACATCTACTAGAAGCAAGGATCCATCATTTTGCAAGAGAATTCATACAAGAACAGTCTACAGGAGTAGTCTACAGGATACACAGAGGCAATCTACATCATAGGCAGAGAGGGGTTCAAGAGGGAATATCAAGAGAATTGTCCACTGCCACCATTCTAAAGAGGTAGGATCTAAAAATACATCCCCATTTACAAGCAAATGAACTAGAAGTCCTCTAAAAAGGTAGTGGATTACATACACATGAAACTCTGTTCTTCAAAAATTTTGTCATTCCCTCACTCCACACAACAGAATCCATGTCACTGTTATAGTTAGAGGTCTCATTATAGATCTCACCCCAGATTTCATCAGTAGGGTCACCACACTTCCCCTAGGAATTGCATGGAGAAAAGAAGACAAAGTAGACAGTCAGGTGGCAAAAAAAAGGAAATTCTTTTTAGAAGGTGAAGAACTCACAGAGGATAAAAATGGAGTAAGGAGGGACAATCTGCCATACCCATGGAGTGAGGTAGGTTACCAACTCATCAAATATATCTCATATGAGGGTAGATAGAGTGTTTTTTATGGTTACCATTTTAGGATTCTCGAAGAACTAAGCTTTGGGGTAGAAACATCAGTTCACCAAAGACTCAACATACCCTATTTCTTTATGCAATCACTCATAGATTCCAGTAACAAAGTAAAGGAAGGGAATTCTCAACAGTTGGCTCTCCATGGTTTGATCAGAATCCTCATTGAGGATGCCCTCTAGAACCTCGGGATCCCTATAAAATGGTCAGTCTTCATAGACTTACCAGCAGAGGATGACATCAAAACCCTCATCTATGATGTTAGTCCTTCTGTCAGAGAGGAAGAAGGCATTGAAACAGAAGGGGAAGAACACAAGGAGGAGTCACCTAGGGTGTCTCCATAGGCCCCTGAGAGGACAGTTGCAGGAAAAGGAAAACCAACTAGCATGTATGGCCAACCTCTCCTTGGAGGCCATCTAGTGTAGGATGCCAACTAAATCCTATGCTCTTTACCTCAGAGAACAATGGCTACAATTTCAAATTAAAACACTAGCACAAAGGGGCACCATGCCATTTCAAGGCTACAGGTAGTTTATTGATCTTTGTAATCAAAGTGCACTAGAGGATAGGGCCAAAATGGCTAAGTTTTACTTGCACAACATGGCCCTCATAGACATGAATATTTGAGATCATAATGTGGAGCTAGGAGATCTACAATTAATGGCTCTGACATCATTGATAAACCATGACAAGTCAAGGACTACAGAGATGAAAATAATATTGGCCAGGGAGAAAAATGAACCTCTTTTCATCATTGCTAAACAATAAAATCCCATGGCCCTAACCAACACCCATAATCTAATTGCAAATGATCCTCAGTTGTCACCTAGATATCTTGCTACCCAAGAGCAAGCAATTTCACATTTTGAGGATATGCTTAGTCTTCTAAGAGATGATAATATACATGCATGCTAAAGGAGATGGAAAACACTGCCAAACAGCTTGAAGATCAGAGAATATCACTCCCATCAAAGGTTGAGAGAGGCACTCAACATGACACCTATGTATAAGCAATCAATGCAAAGTTTGAAGGTCAATTGGATAGGCCTAAAACTCAATCCAACACTACTCCTAGGGATGCTAGAAGGGAGAAAAGAAGAAGAGGAAAAGAGGTAGTGGGAAGAAGTAGAAAGGAAAGCAAGCTTCTATAAACAAGAAGAAGAGACCACAATAGAAGCATGGGATGTCAGAGAGGCTACCAGAGCCATGAAGGACATGGACATTGACTAACTTGCTTAGAGGATGAGCAACACTTTCAGTAAGGGGGTGATGATGAGCCTCATCATTGGGTAATTATATGGGCCTTAATTGGCCTTAATCCACCTCCTAGCTTAGTCAAACCAACTATTCTCACAACTTATTGCATACTTTTGATTATATATTGTTTATGAGATGAGTTAGAGTTGGATATTTTTCTTTGTGGTCTAATGTGCATGTAATGCAGGAATAAAAGATAAAAGCAAGGAACTGTGGCAAAGACCTTGGTCAAAACTCGAATGGGACAAGGGAGAGGAATTATAGGAGGTAAATCCTCCTCATTTACTACCCCTCCATTCGAATATTCCTCCATCATCTCGGATTGCAAACAACCAAATCATGAGGATTAAAAGATAGATGAGCAAGTGAAAGTGATAGAAACTAGTTTATCTTGAGTGGGGAGCCAAGCCTCCCTGAGGGGAAGAAAGTCATTGGAGACTTCAGATGTATAAGTAGAGAGGCTTAGGACCTCAGTAGGATTCAGATTCTTATTGTAAAACTCTACTTTATTTTTGAGCTGTAAGACTTGTGACAACTTGATATGTAATCCATGGTTTTTATAATAAAGATGAGTTCTATTTTGAGCCAGCACTGAGTTAACTCAGAGGGCTGAATCTCTTGGGTTAGGGCCCACCCCAAGCAGCCAAAGCTCCTCTTTATTGTACATGTATGCTTGCATAGATTTTTGGTTCTGTTCATTTGCTTAAGTAGCTACATTTCCATTACATTAGCATAGCATAGCTTCTTGTTTTCTGTTCATTTGCTTGATTAGTTGCATTCCCATTACAGTAATGTAGAGTAGATCGATTGTGCTCTAGTTTACTTCCATTTGTGTTTTTTTTTCAATTAGCAGGTTAGCTAGGAGAAGAAGATCACCATAAGGTTGTGTGTAGGTGTCTCAGCCTCACCTCCTCTCTCTAGGACCATGACTTGAGGAAGAGACCCTTTAGCAACCCCAAAAACACAGGTTTCTAGTTCTCACATGAGCTTTGGAGTTTGTTGTTTGATGCATTTATTTGTTTCATTTCATTATCATCGTTTTCCCTCACTCTCGGTCCACCTACACCCTCACTGGTTTTTCTGTCATTTTCATTTGAAACCTCCTTCAATAGGTTCTTCATGCATCGTTTCCTCACCATCTGATCCACAAAATACCTGACCAATCACTGTCTAATTCATTAGTTTACCCAACGGCTATCACTCGCGAAATCTTCCACCTATTTTGTGCGCTCTAATCTCCACTGTCGATTTGTCTCTTGATCCAACGACTATCGCGTCACCTCAATACTTTATGCACCCCAATCTCCATCGTCTATTTGTCTAGCCTGATCTGATGGCTATCGTGTCACCCACTCACCAACTAGCTTGGCAAATCTCTACCATCGATCTGTCTAACTTGATCTGACTACTATTGCGCAATCTCGCGTGAATTCTTGCACGACCATTATCGGCCCGAGAGCAAGTGAGAAAAGTGGTTTTCTCATGCTATGTGTCACCCAGTTAAGCTAATCGCATGAAATTTCAAAATATAGCTTACAACTTTGAGGGCACGCGAGAAATTGCTTACCGCCTCTAAAAACTTGCTCCATCGTTTCCACACGTTTCTTTCGCGATAATATCTCTGCCATTCATCTGTCAATTAATCTTGTTCGTCCATCCGTCCACTTAATTCCTCGTGATAAGATATCTGTCATTCATCTTCTTCGTTACCCTATTCGTACAACTATTCACTAAATTGCCCGCGATAAGATCCCTGCCGTTCATCCTATTCATTAACCTTGTTCATCCATCTATTCACTTAAACCCCTGCGATAAGATCTCCCCCGTCTATCTTCTATTTTTTGATTGATCCAATGGTCCCTATGCACTACTGCGTCCTTACGTCCTCCTTTCACCAATTTTGATCTCTGACTGCTCTTCCGCTTGAAAATAGATTTACTTTAGTTCCTTTGCTTACACTTTAGTATAGTTTAATGCTCTTTACCTTTGCAACTTAGATAGCAACATTAGGTTAGTGTTGATTTAGAAATTCTGTTTAGCATAGTCGTTTAGATGGTTAGTTAGGTTATGGTGTGGTTTAGCATTACATGCTATTTTCTTCATTACTGCAATAGAGTAACTATCTCTTAGAATAGATTTGCTCTTCTTCCATCAAAGAAATAATCTTCTTCTAACCCTATAGAAGTATGGGTTGGAACCCCTAGGGTCTCTTTCTAGATGAGCAGTGACAACAAGCAGGACTTTCACTTTTACTTGTGCATATAGCATTTTCACCTCCAATTTTGTACGAACACCGGGTTGATAAGTAAAGCTGGTAGCCCTGGGAGTTGCAACATTCTTGTTGCAATACCTAGGCTCATCATGGTGTAGGACAATTATTTTAATCAAAGCATGGTGGTAGAGACTAGCTTCGTGGTCATTCATTTTGTTTTGCACTTTCTTTGCCATCTTGCCCAAATTTCTATAAAGGTAGTAAGGTAGGTTGAGAGGCTTTACATTGGTGAAGTGCGTCAACAATCTGACATGATACTTGTAGGTTGCTGAAAAACTGCCCTCACATGTAAAATATTTCATGATGAACTTTATTAATGGAGCAAACCTTTAAAGAAATAGTCCAAAAGGACAAACACTCTTGGGAGCCTCTTTGAATTGAATTTTGATGAAAACCTTGTAATTTGAAATGTCCAAATCTGAGTTTTTGAACCACTCTTCCCCACTATTTGGTTTCCCTGTGGTAGTAGCTATGATATATGATGAAATGATGAAGTACACCCTTGAAATATTGACCTTATCTCCTCTAAGGTTTGTGGCAAACATGCTAGTTAGTTTAGCATGATAACCCACTTGTTGGATTTGTTCACAAAACCTTAGGCAACCAACATTTTGGAAACACTGTTTAGAAAAGGGCGAGGAGATCAACTCTTGAGTGTTAAGGGGTTCAAACCTTGACACTTGTCCTCCTTTCTTGTAGGTTTTCTTTTCAGTTTCCATCTTTAGATGTTGCACAACAAACTAGGCTATGAGGAATGGAAAAACATGGTTTTAATGAGGGGAAACTGGGGATTTAGGTTTCGTGATTTGAAGTGAGGGGAAAGAGGAGTTGGGGAGGGAATTAAGAAATGTGAAAATTTTTGGAGGTGGGTAGGGATCTTAGGGAGCTTAGGGAAGTGAGAAAAAGGATAGGGAGTGATAGGAAGGGCAACACACAATTTT
>Ga0068628_1000926_pt1 | contig 11512 bp, 14 predicted proteins | sample InSIn2gowninarea_FD_77431 | JGI IMG/M metagenome (GOLD analysis project Ga0068628, IMG submission 77431) | Clean room microbial communities from NASA Spacecraft Assembly Facility at Jet Propulsion Laboratory, Pasadena, California, USA -... ... | reverse complement strand
ACTGATACACCCCATAACTATTGGGTGGTCTTGCCTAACATTCAAAGGACAGTGGGATGTAGAGATCTAAGGTTCGACGAGTAGAAGGCCATGTGAGTATCACTTTAGAGGGAGCTCAAGTTGCATGCAGAGGAGGAAATTTTGGTTCCTAGGGAGGAGGAGCCTCAGACTGATGCGGAGCAGCTGCATGGAGAGGATCTAGGAGTGGAAACATCCACTCATGCAGAGTCTTCTAGAGATGGGCGGAAACACTTAAGGGAAGCTAACAGATTGTTGATGGATGCGAGAGAGAATATGGGATAGCCATCTTCTCAGCACAAATAGAGGAGGTCACCTGAGTGGTACACTAGTTACATGGCCTTGGTTGGGGACTGTGTAGAGACCAAACCATCTCCCTTTGAGGAAGCAGTGGAGTAGCCAGTCTAGGTTGATTCTATGGTGGAGGAGTATGACTCCATAGTTCGAAACGGTGTTTTGGATGTTGTTCCAAGACTGGAGGACAAGTCAGTGGTGAGTTCCCGATGGATTTACAAGGTAAAGAAAGTAGCTAATGGTAGTTTTGAGAAACATAAGACAAGGTTTGTTGCCCGTGGTTTCTCACAGGTCGAGGGGATCGACTACGATGACACCTTTGCTCTTGTAGCAAGGTAGTCATCTATCAGATCGATGTTGGCACTATCAGCATAGATGGGTTGGAAGATCCATCAGATGGATGTGAAGATTGCGTTCCTCAATGGCAAGATTGAGGAAGAGGTGTATATAGAGAAATCGAAATGTTTTGAGACCTTTGATCGTGATTCGCATGTGTGCCAACTGGAGAGAGCTTTGTATGGGCTGAAGCAAGCACCTCGTGCTTGGTACACTAGGATCGACAACTATTTCACCAAGTTGGGCTTCACAAAGAGTGAAGCGGATGCGAACCTATACCACATCATGGTAGAAGGTAAGCCATTGATCATTGTTCTTTATGTTGATGATATGATATTGATAGGTGATGATCATTTGATCAAAGTCTTGCAAGGAGGACCTTGCAAGAGAGTTTGAGATGAAAGACATGGCTCTCATGCACTACTTTCTAGGCATGGAAGTGTGGCAGAAGGATGGGGAAGTGTTTGTGCCTCAAGCCAAGTATGCAAATGAGGTACTCAGGAGATTCCACATGGAGAAGTGCAAGCCCATGCAGACTCCTCTAGCAGCTAACTCGAGGAAGGAGGATGCTACTTTAAGTGAGGTAGTAGCTGCTACTGTTTATCGAAAGCTTGTGGGTTAATTGATGTATTTAGTGAACGCACAACTAGATTTGTGCTTTGCAGTGAACCATCTGAGTCAAGCTATGGTTTAGCCTACCAAGCTATTTTGGAAGGCAGTGAAGCATGTGCTGAGATACCTCAGAGGGACGTCTCAGTATGGATTATGGTACAGACGGACAGAGGGAGTGAAGCTTCAAGGCTTCACAGATGAAAATTTCCCAAGGAGTCCATCATATCAAAAGAGCACTTTAGGAGGAATTTTCAACCTTGGTTTAGTTGCAGTTTCTTGGTACAGCAGGAAAAGGAGGTCAGTTACACTTAGCTCAACAGAGGCTGAATACATGGCTACCGGTCAGGCTGCATGTGAGGCCATTTGGATGCAGAAAATTCTAGTTGGATTGCTTGATCAGAGGATGGATCCAACTGTGATCTATTGTGATAATCAGAGTTGTATCAACTCTTTGAGAATCCATTATTTCATGACAGGTCCAAGCACACCGATATCTGGTATCATCATCTTTGAGACTATGTGGTTAAGAGGATCATGTTGTTGCAATATGTTTCGACCGAGAAGCAGGACAGTGATATTTTGACTAAGGAATTATCAAAATGCAAATTTGAGTTCCACATAGGCAAAATCGGGGTGACAGATAATCCCTTTCTTGTTGAGAGGGAGCGTTGAAAATAGCAACAAGAAATGCTAAATATAGAAATGATAAAAATAGCATTGTTATAAATAGAATTTTGGGATACATTCCAATTTTAGTTAGTCCCTGAACTAAAATTGAGAAATAAAATTCGAATTTGATCTTAGTAGTTGTTTGAAAAATAATTAATTAATTCTTCTTGAATTAATTAGTTGGAGAAAATCAAACATGAAGTCTATGTGAAGTCATGCAATAGTTATCCCTTTGATTGAGGAAGTTATCACTTAATTAATGAGATCAAGATGAGTTGTACTTTGAGTTGTAATTAGTTAGCTCAGTTGACTGAGTTAAGTCCAGTTAGATTAGTTCCAACAGTTTGTGGAACTGATTGTGAGTTCAATTAGTTAATGCATGCATGCATGTAACTAGTGTACTTCAGATAATTGAATTGTTGGCCGGATAAATCGATCTTGTGGACAAGACCGATCTCCCTAGTATCAAAAGATAGTCTAGCAACAAACAAAAAAATAAGCCTATCTTTGTCTAGACATATGCGATTTATAAGTAAATACTACGAAGGTGTTAAGATCCTACGTTAGATCCAGTGCTTGTTCGTAGTAGTCATCCTTCGGTCATTTGAAAGAGTTACCTTTGAGTACCTGCTATCACAAACAAGCAAACATTAAATAGCACCTGCATAGTAAACATTATAAATCATGCCTATTATGGTGATCAAGGAATCCATAAAATAAACAATGAATTAACAACTTATTGAGAAAAACAAATATATTTGTATTAACTTTGAATAGGAGAAAAACTTTACAACCTTTTCAACCTTGATGTTGAACAAGTTCTTCCTGGGGTCCAAAATAGGAATTTCCTTTACTTTGACAAGTCTTGCACTCTTCCAAATGACATACATAGAGGTATGTAATCTCTCCTCATAAAAACTCAACTAAAGAAGACTATGTTCTAGTAGCATTTTACCTCAAAAAATACTAAGCTTCTAACTTCCTGTTAACTAGCTCAATGCTTCTTTTTATAGTGTAGAGGAGGAGGTTACAACTCCACCTATGAAGGGATAGAATCCTCCTTCAAAGGAATAAGCTCCTCACATCAACGGGTTGGCTCCTTCTAAAGTGATACTCACATGGCCTTCTACTCGTCGAACCTTAGATCTCTACATCCCACTGTCCTTTGAATGTTAGGCAAGACCACCCAATAGTTATGGGGTGTATCAGTGTACCCCACAAGTATCCCCAACTCAACTGTTGGCTCTAGCTTCTTCTGGGCATCTTTGGTCACATGGAAAAATATCGATGAGCCAAAGATCCTGACGTGACTGAAATCTAGTCTATTCTCGAAGAAAGCCTCCTCTGGTGTCTTCATCCCTAGTATATGATGCGGGCTTCTATTCTGCAAGTATACTGCTGTATTGCATGCCTCAGCCCACAAACGAAGTGGTAGGCCTTGCTCATGCAACATCACCCGAGCTTCTCCCACAATCATTCTATTCTTCCTTTCGGCCACCCCATTCTGCTATGCATTATGGGGTGTCGTCAACTCCCATTTAATTCCTTCTGTTGCACAGAAGTCCTTAAACTGTTGAGAGACATACTCTCCACCATTGTCACTTTGCAAGGCCCTTATTTTCTTTCCAGATTCTTTCTCAACTAAGGCTTTGAACTCACAAAATCTTGAGAAGGTTTGATCCTTCTTCTGCATGAAGTGGATCCAACATATATGAGAAAAATCATCAATGAAAATAACATACTACCTTTTTCTAGCAAGGGAGGATGTCGAGAATGGTCCACGCACATCTGTATGAACTCACTCCAGGATTGCTCCAGCTCGACAGTCTCAATCCTAAAAGGAAAATTTTGCATACTTACCTAAGGTACAACCTTTGCATGTATCGACTTGCTCCAGTTTACCCTTGGGAAGTTCGTTAGAAATCTGCTGCATGATCTTCAAGGCCCCATGGTGCAAGTGGCATAATCTTCTATGCCATAACTCATGAATATCTTGGCTTTGTACCAACTCCGCTTTGGAACTCAATGTAGCACAGGTGTCTACCTCCAGCTTGTAGAGATTCTTTACTCGAATACCAATCCTCTAACACTGTCCCGTGCTGATGTTCCTCAAGAATGCCTTACCTTTACTAAAGACTACATCATAGCCTTTGTCTTCCAACATTGTGATGGATACTAGGTTCTTCTTCAGTCCAGGCACATACTTTACACCAGTCAGGGTGATAGGAGCTCCATGCTGCCTCTGAAACATAATGATTCCTTTACCTGAAACATGGTAATTTCCATCATCACCTGTCTCTATGCATATCTAGAGGTCCTTCTCCTCCAACGTACTAAATAAACTCTTGTCACCGGTCATGTGGAATGAGGCTCCACTATCCTGGTACCAAACACATCCCACCATTGATGAAACCATGCATGCGATGAGGGTGAAATCCACTTCGAACTGTGTGGCCAGTGCCTCACCATTTGATCCTTTTGAGGATCCCTTCTTGGATTTCTTCTGTGGGCAATTTGTTGCATAATGGCCTACCTCATGACAATGCAAGCATCGTAATTTCAATTTGTCAATCTTCTTCCCACAATGGGAAGAACTCGATTTGGAATGGGAAGCCTTCCCTTTCCCTTTCCTCGCCTTACTCACTAAGGCTATATTTTCTTCATCATCATGCTTTGATGAAGAACCATCTCTAATGCTTCTTCTTATCTCCTCTTGCATCATATCCGACGGCAATCGTTCCCAATCTAGTAGTTTTTCTCTTCCATTTACTAAATCTTGGTAGGTATTGCAACTCTTAGGAAGATTGAGGAGAGCAAGACTCACCATGTCATCATCAGCTATCGTGATTCCTACATTTCCAAGCTCATCCTTGCAAGTGGTGAGCTTGTTTATATATGTAGAGATTGTGTCGCCCTTTTCACACTTGATTTTCATAAGCTTGTCTTTCAGCACTAGCTTCCTCTGATCTTTGCTATTCTAATATAGATCCTTCAATGTTTTCCACATTGAAAATGGTGTCTCCTTCCCATGGAGACTTGAGACAATGTGGTCTTGAACTCCCTCTAGAAGAATCCTCCTCACTCTAGCCACACATTTCTTCCATTCCGTCAATTCTAGGGCATTAGTATCTGCTGGCTTGGGGACTTCTTGATTAATGAAGTCCTTCAAATCGTTGTCGTCTAATACTGCTTCCATGTGATCCTTCCAGGCTATATAATTCGAGCTTCCATCCAGGGCATACTCGAGTCTCAAACCATTGAATGCCATTGGTGAAATTTGAGATGTGATAAGAATTCGATTTCTATAATCAAGAACTTCAAACTTCAAACTTCAAACTTCTTTTTATATTTTTCTCCTCTTTGATCACCTTTTCTCTGACACCATGTAGAAATTCTCACTGTAGAGCACCTAATGATGCGATATACTAAAGAAAAATACTTGATCTACTTCTACAAACAAACTTGTGGAAGCTTAATCGATTTTGAGCAAGATCAAATAGAACACATATAACATATGAAGAAGAAACAATCATACATGAACAAAGAAGAATACTTTGGGGAAAGCCTTAGCTAAAAACCTCGCTATCTATATTATCATACAAGTGGAAATATCTCCAGATTACACAAAGCTTTAGCTCGCAAGCTATCCAGCTCTCAGTACAATCCCTCAATGCTGCTCATAGACAGAATAGACAACACATATGCCTTCCTTCAGTCCTCCAAGCCTCCTATTTCCTTGCGTAGTTTCTCCTGGGTCCTCTGGTTGCCACCTGTCTGAATTCACCTCTCGCACATCTCAACAAACTCAGAAATAACTACGCAATCCTCCAGGATTGAATTCCTTCTGCATGCAACAAATATCCTCATGGGAATATTCCTGCAACTGAAGTACACTGTCCCTTCCTTTGGTCTCAACCGGGTCTCTGACTAAACTGACATGCATGAGTTATTTATGAGAGAATATTTAGTTATCCGAAGTACACTAGTTACATGTATGCATGCATTAACTAACTGAGCTCACAATCAATTCCACAAACTATTGGAACTAATCTAACTAGACTTAACATAGTTAACTGAGCTAACTAATTACAACTCAAAGTACAACTCATCATGATCTCCTTAATTAAGGGATAAATTTCTGAATCAAAGGGATACCTATTGCATGTCTTAACATAGACTTCATGTTTGATTTTCTCCAACTAATTAACTCAAGATGAATTAATTAATTATTTTTCAAACAATTGCTAAGATCAAATTCGAATTTTAATTGTCAATTTTAGTTCAAGTACTAACTAAAATTGGAATGTATCCCGAAATGCTATTTTTAGCATTTCTATATTTAGCATTTCTTGCTGCTATTTTCAACAAAAATATTCTCCAACTGCTATGCTTCTCCTCCATTTTTAGAATTTTTTTTCCTACATAGATTTCACTAACCATTTTTTCTGTGTTGCAGTCTCTAATAGTGTAGGATCCATCTTCCTGTATGCATGCATCCAATGCATTAACTAGAATTTTTTTTGCAACCCCACGATTAGTTTATCAACTACCATGGAGGACCCATATTCTCATCCACATGCTTCCCATACATGAATAGTAGGTATGTGTAATCCCATCACAAATGGCACCCAATTAATGGATGCTTTAACTCATCATATGTAAAGTGAACTTTGTGTTTCCAGATTCTAGAGTCTTGAATCCTTGTCTTTAATCACTGCACCAATACATGATGTGTTTAATGAAAGGAATATCAAATATGTCAATTGGAAAATCAAGCGATTTGTTAATATATATATATATATATATATATATATATATATATATATATCTATAAACCATGCATTTGATAGTGTTACAGAGAATGCATTAAAAACTATATAGAAGTAAGGTGTTGTAAGTAGAGCAATGGTGCGATTAAACACTAGAAGCAAAATATCATTAATAATAAGCACCAACGCTACCCAAAGATATATTTTCATATGCATGCAGAAATATATAGTGATGCACCCAAAATAAAAATGTTGTTGTGCTGATGGAAATATTGAAAGTTAATGCGAGGAAGTTATATATGGGAAAGATTGATATATCAAGGAGGTCATTTTGGAAAAACTAACCTGAAAGATTTAAATGGCATGTTCAAAGGATACCACTATCTTAGAAGGAAATACAAGGTAATTCACATTTAAAAAATGCTGCAATAGGAGATTATTTTAGATGATAAGCAATCACAAGAAAGCACTAAATTGTTGGTGCATGCCTTAGAGACAAAGGTAAGGGTTTATGCTTCTAATATGCAATGGTTGGACGAGAGGCATTAGCCCACCAGTGCGAAACAAAGTAGCTTATTATAGCCCTCATATCACAGAAAACTCCTCTATCGACTGAAGGTCATCATAGGATGTAATGACGATACAATTTTGCACAATTGAAATGTGACTAGAACAACAACTGTATATATTTCACCTTGGTGCAAAACGTTGGGATAAGGAAGTATTGATTGCATGGAACAGTAGTTTACAAGCAAATACGAAAGGGCTAGATAATTTTTTCTAGGTTGAACATGGTAAAATATTATCTAAGAAACATGTTGGAAAGATAACCAATGCTAAGCAAGGGAACATAACTAGACTCTAAATAAAAGGATGTGATCATATGCTTCACATAGAATGTGTTGCAAAAGGAAAATCATATAGTATGATGATTACTATTGGGATAGTGCATTGAAGGTATGCATTACAAAAGGTAACATGGTAGGTATAATGGATGTTATAAATAAAAAAAGGAAGATTGAGCTAGTATAAGTTGACAGAGTAATGGCATAATTCCACATTGAACAAGAAGGTAACACTAAAGCCATAACGATATAATTGGTGAATTATCTCTAGCATCAAGATAAAATTGACTTTTCAAGGATGTAAATAACCACTCATCTCTTACCATTTATTGTATTTATGATAATGGCTTTTGAATTTATTAGAGCGAACATTATTAATTTTGGTTCCTAATTAATGGTTGTATGTGTTTACAGGATTGGACTTGAGATGTGGTTGTGCAATGTTTATATCTAGACACTTCATGAAGACGTGCTTCAGATTATTGACAACTATTGAACAATCTAACTAGCGCTAATGAAACCCTTGGGTAGAATAAATACAACATCAAGTTACATAAAGTTTGATGTCTCCCTATGAGATGCTATGCGAAAGCACATTAAAATTTGGATTATCAAATTGTAAATCCATTATTTTGTCATTAATGACAAATATTGAAATTCTGCAAAATACCAAGAAAGAATATAAAAAATTCACCTAGAATATTTAAAGTCGTGGTTGGAGTCTAAACGTCCTTCAGGAGATGAATAGTTTATTTTGAAGTTGTAAGGTCATGAGGGAGTCCAAAAGTCATCAGAGAAAGTGAAAGGTCACCCTCCTCATTTATATAAATGTAACCTCATGCCTCAAGCAATAGGACTTTTGCTAGTTAAACTAAGCTAGTAATAGGATTACTACTTTGTGCTTAAAGAGTTGAAGGAGCTTGCTCTTGGTAGTCTATAGGTGAGGGTAGTGCTATGTTATGAACATATGAAATACTCTCGTCCCACTATTGGGTTTTGACAAGCTTGTTGTACATGTATTTGAATTGGAAATGATATTAATGAGAAGATTTTCAGTTCATGGATTAATTTTCATGCATTCCTCTATTGTTATATTGCCTATCTAGCATTCCAATTATGTATTCATGTGGTTTACACATTGATTATATCTTTATGAACTAATTTGTTTTCATGTAGATTGTGTGTTGGCTTTGAATCTTTACTCTTAATTCAATATTAATGTTAGCGGTCAATTGCAAACTAATTTGTAGTTGGTTGCTAGCGCTTTCCCTTCATGTATGTCTTAGTCAATTTCAACTATGTAATGATTCCTTAAGGAATGTGTTTTCTCATGTTGTTCTATTCTTATATCATGTTCCACAAGTTATCAATGGAGAGTTGATCTTGTCTTCAATCTTCTGACATGTTACATTGGGTCTCACACTTTTCTTTGCATTTGACATCCAAGATCAAAACGCACACATAATATTGGTCGGTTCGATATCCAGATGGGGATTCTATCCCAATTGGTGTGAGGTATAATATTAGGAATTCATACTCAGGAGACCCCCAAGTGTTGGATTATTATCCAACACTGTCAACATAGTCATAAGCATAACATTGACTATCATAGTTCATGATTTAAATATGCAATTGTAATATAATTATCTACATATCTTAAACTATTGTTAAACTGAAGCAAGGATTTTCACTCTCTACCTAACCATAAACCAGTTACAAAATAACTTTCTTGTAGTCGAACAACTTTGAGTTGGATCAAATGCTTTAGGAAATGCTTGCTCAACGAATCCGCACCAAAGTATTGGTTAAACACTCAGAATATTGATCCCATTATCCAGGTTGTTTATCAACTACCCTATATTAGAGAACACTAAGGTGGTTTATCAATTGTACCTATAGAAAGCACTAGATTGGTTTATCAATTTTTTCCTAGTAGTAAGCACCATAGTGACTCACTCTTTCATCTGAGTTCATTCATAATGGTCCAAGCCAAGTTTAGATGGGGTATTTCTTAGTCTTACGAGTTGGAATCTACTATCCAAGTGGTTTATGAACTATCTTATCATAGCGAGCATCAGAATATTATATTTTTCATTTACTAGGTGGTTTAACATCTACAAAACAAGCACCATAGTGACCCATAATTCCATGTCTGGGTAGTCTATGAGCTATATAACAAGCATTACGATGATTCAATATTCTACTAAGCTTCCCATTAATGAACATAGGCTTAGACACATATTCCACTGGCCTCACACACAACCCATAGAGAATTCACCCAAAATTTTCAATAATTTCACCCATGGTTCATTTGGGTATTGCTAAGTCTCAAGAGAAAAGTTAAGTGCATCTAATTAGTGAGATGGAGTTCGAAGACCATGAAAACCACCAACAAGATCCAACCAAAAAAACCCAACAATAAATTATTTTGTTGTTCCCACATATATTTATTTCCGGTGTCCTTTTACATGTTTAAGAGGTTCCATGCCTACCTATTCAGTGTGTTACGGGAAAGAGCATAATCTTTTCCTCCATCGCCTATAATCACATCTCATAAATTCACTATTATGAAATGGATTGACCAAGTCTGCACCACCACCTCCAACTGCATCTCATAAATTAACAGTCAGTAAATTGGATCAATCAAGTTTGCAAACAATAATTCATCAACTTTAGCATTTAAGATCATTAAAGGGTTTGTGGCTTTCTAAAAAAGCTACCTCTAGTAAAAATTTGAGTTCTAAAAGGTTGTTCTCCTCTTTAGTTGACAACCATAACTATCATATTCTAAATTTTTAAAATACTAACATTATAGTCACATTTTAAATTTACAAAATTTGAGGTAAATGAGAAGGTTATCATAATAAATGGTTCGACTTATATTGCCAAATGATGTAGACTTAATGAAAAAACTAGACAATATATGTTTCATAAAATTATTATCCATGTTAAAGGATAAGGCCTCATTAAAAACTACCTAGCTAACTAAAATATGATGCCTTTGCTATGTGGGTTTTTGAATGTTAACTTAACAATATTTTCTTTGTTGACTTTGGGAGAAAAAATTACAAGAAGAGCAAGGTGTTAGCTACCTATACCAATAGGTTTCATTTTTCATGATTGGCATGGGAAGTGCCAATATGATCTACTTTGGCAAGGCAAAGATATCATATTCTGATAAAAGGCACACATGTGAATTTGGTTGACGCTGTTATACTTCTCAATGGGTGATCCAACAACCTAATTTGGGTCATGCCATGTTTCAATTTTTGTTGTAGATTAGAGAAAGAAATCTGTCCAAACAGTTTAATTTTGGCAGATAAAGTAGCTAGGTAGAGAATTAAGGTTCCCAACTGCTTAACCTGGGGCCTTGGAAGAAATAAGGGTAGCCTTAGATAGATGATTAAAAGAAAATCCAAATGAAAAGAAAAGGCACATAAGGGTTGCAAGTTCAAGTACACCCTCCAAGAAGAAACAAAAAAATGCTAGGAAAAGTAGCTGGGTAAGTAGATGGTGTTGCAGAAGTCGTATTCAGTTCAGACTGAATCTTGCTGGTCAAGATAAGAAAAGCAAAGCAAAGGAGCATCTCTAACTTCCCATTTTCCCCTTTTTCCCGTCTATTTACTGACATCCCTTAAGCAGCCAAGATTCATGAAAGAGTTTAAGGTCTTACACTGGTTCTTATGCCTTTCAAAGCCACATTTCCTGTGTAAAAATCTTTTCATTTTGATCTACTCTTAAAGCTAAGTGGTTTGCAAATAAACTTGGTAGTTTCACTCCTCATTCACCTCTTTTTCCCATATTAACTCTTAACTCTACTATCTAAATCCCCTATCTGCCCCTTTCCCTACTATAATAACACTATGGTGTATAAATCCCAGCATTATATACATATTCTCCCTTTGGCACTATATCCAAATAAGTTGTCAAGGGAGACATTAGTCCACCATGGACACTGGTTAATACTGT
>Ga0068628_1000924_pt1 | contig 11513 bp, 11 predicted proteins | sample InSIn2gowninarea_FD_77431 | JGI IMG/M metagenome (GOLD analysis project Ga0068628, IMG submission 77431) | Clean room microbial communities from NASA Spacecraft Assembly Facility at Jet Propulsion Laboratory, Pasadena, California, USA -... ... | reverse complement strand
TGATCGTCATAAAGAGGTCTTCCGGCTTATCCGGACCGATCAGGTCACGACCCATATTAGTGGCCCACAATTTTCCATTGATCCATTTAATGGCCACAGCATTCCTTATACCTGGGGCTGCAAAAGCTTTCAATATAATGATGGTCGTGAAAAACTTAAATACCAGGGTTAGAAACCCATCGGTTGAAGTAGGACAAAAAATTCATTTCGTGGCTTTGCCAATCTTTATCTTTTTTATAGCCATCGTTTTAAATGCTTGTAGAAGCTAAAGCCCTGGACTAAAGTTCATAGTTTGAACTACCGTATTGTGCCCAGTCAATTTACACGATGTGCGCAGTTAAATTTTAAGTTGCTTTATCAGCAGTGTTCTTTATAAGCCCTATCCCGGAAATAAAAAAGATCAGCCCTAAAATTCCGTACATAACAATACTTTTAAAATTAGATGAGCCCTTGCCGGCATTCGTAAAATAATAGCCCGCCATGATAAGGCCAATTATACCGAGCAATGTAAGTATTATTCCAATTATTCTTTTTTCCATGATTTTTTTTAAGGACTGGTACAAACTCAATGCCTTTTTTATAAAGAAATTTCCATGGCTTTTTCCGGCTTTTGCCACCCCAATGTATAGCAAGTAAATTATAAAAGGGAGTTATTGAGCAAAATATACCTCACAAAATATACCCTGATTCTTTATTTGCTGCTAACTGCAGCTTTGGAATAATTTTAGTTGAAAGGATAGCATCTTAACAATTAACATTTAAAATTATGGGTAACTTATTGTATTTAGTAGCTGTTATTTTGATTATTGGCTGGGCAGTTGGCTTTTTTGCTTATAGCGCTGGAGGTATCATTCATGTACTGCTGGTAATTGCTGTAATAGCAATATTAATAAAAGTAATTGGCGGCGGCAGGTCATCTGTTTGATACAAATAACATTCAAAGCTAAAAAAGTGCAGTTTTTTTTATCTTAAAAACTGCACTTTTTTGATGGAGCAAAAGTTAGATTTTGACTTTTATGTTGTTATTGAAGTCTTTCAAGCAGCTTTACTATCCGGAAACTTCCTGGTAATTATTGCTATGCAACTGTCTGAATTTCCTTTTAATGATCAGAAATAACATTAGTGTATTTTCATGCCTATATATACCGTGTTGTTAAGAGTACATCGCAGATCGTAGTAAATAAATAGGCATTGAAATCAGTTTTAACTGAACAAATATTCCACATCTGCTTTACTCAATGCCTTCACAAAATTGGCATCGTCACTGATCAGTTCGCTGGCGAGCTTTTTCTTTCGTTCCTGCAGTTGCAGAATTTTATCTTCAATGGTATCAATGCAGATCATGCGGTAAGCAAAAATGTTTTTCGTTTGACCGATACGGTGCGTACGGTCAATGGCCTGTTGCTCCACCGCCGGGTTCCACCAGGGATCCACAATGTATACATAGTCAGCTGCAGTAAGGTTTAACCCCACACCACCCGCTTTTAAAGAAATAAGGAACACCCTGCTCTTGTCGCCGTTCTGGAAATTGTCAATGGCTTTCTGCCGGTCATTGATATTGGTGCTGCCATCAAAATATTCATAGGCAATACCTTCTTCTTCCAGCTTGGTGCGTATCAATGCCAGCATGCCCAGGAACTGGGAAAAGATGAGCGCCTTATGTTCACCGATATTTTCTGTTATTTCTCTTGTCAACTCATCCAGTTTGATGCTATGGTTTGGATATTTTTCCTCTTCATTTAAAATGGCCGGACTATCACATATCTGCCTCAATTTCATTAACCCTTGTAATATGGTGAGTTGCGATTTATCGATACCCTGCTGATCGATGGTACCCATGATCTTATCCCGGTAACTGTTGCGGTAGGCATCGTAAATTTTACGTTGTTCCGAATCCATTTCACAGAACAGGATAGTTTCTGTTTTTTCCGGCAGGTCTTTCGCAACCTGCTCTTTGGTGCGCCGCAGTATAAAGGGGAATAACAGTTTGCGGAGATGTTCTTTTTGTTCCTGTTCGCCAAACTTATCTATGGGTGTGGCAAACTCATTCCTGAAAAATTCCATGCTGCCCAGCAGGCCGGGATTCAGGAAATTCATTTGTGCAAAAATATCAAAGGTATTATTCTGCAATGGTGTACCGCTCATGCACACCCGGTTTTTTGCATTCAATAAACAAGCTGCCTTGGTAACTTTTGAGGCAGGGTTTTTAATAGCCTGGCTTTCATCAAGCACAACGTAATCATAATTTATTTTCAACAATACCTGTATGTCGCTGCGGAGTGTGCCGTAGGTTGTAATGATGATGTTTGCCTTTTGCAATTCAGCCATATCCCTGGTACGCATGCTGCCATGGTGTATGAGCCAGGTAATGTCTGGCGTAAATTTCCTTATTTCATTTTCCCAGTTGTAGATCAGCGTGGTAGGACAAATAACAATGGCTTTTAAATTGCCCTGTGTGGTTTTATAATGCTGCAGCATCGTTAATGCCTGCACGGTTTTACCAAGCCCCATATCATCCGCCAAAATACCACCCCAGCCTACATCGTTCAAATAACTAAGCCATTGATAACCGGCGGTTTGATAAGGCCGGAGTATCGGTTGTAAATGTTCCGGAGCAGGAATGTCAGGGATGTTTTTAAACTCCCTCAGCCGCTCATATTTTTCATCCAGCGCAAAGCTCAATTCTGTGGCATCCCTGTTCTCATACAGTTCATCGATCACACTCATGTGATATTTCGACAGGCGCAACTTATCGCTTTTGCCATCACCCACTTTAAAGAGCAGAGAATAGCGTTTCAGCCATTCATCGGGTAAAATACCCAGCGTACCATCTGCCAACTGTACAAATGATTGCTTGGCGGTCAATGCTTTTTTAATATCGGCTATGCCTACCCGTTGCCCTTCAAAATCAATTTCCACTTTGGCATCAAACCAGTCAAGCCCGCTGCTTACATGAATGTGGGTAGAAGGCCTGGCGGTATTAAAACGAAAATTGCGCAGGGCTTCAAAGCCAAATACCGGCACTTTGGCTTCCTTCATGGCATCTACAAACAAAAAGAACCAGTTGTTACGCAACACATCGGCGCCTTTCAATATCAGGCTGTTGCCTTCCTGTGGCTTAATGAAAGAGGAATGCAACGCTTCCAGCGAGCTGATGAATTTTTGCTCTGCTTCTTTATTGCGGTGCACCACCAGTATTTTATCGCCATCGGGTATGGTGATGGTCTCTTTATCATTCGGCTTTGTTTCAAAACCTTTGTAAGAAAATACCGGCTGAAACACCAGGTAGTCGCCCTTTTCCTGCAACATTACTTTGGCTTCAGGTTCGCCACTTTTTATTTCTTTCACCAGCGATTTATCAAACTCAACCTGGTATTCTTTGGTAAGTGGCAGAATGGTTTTCTGCATCTGGGCCGACCAGTTTTCTTTACTAAGCCTGATGCTGCCGTTCTTAATAAATTTTTCTGCCTGCAACGCATCTTCCGGCTTTTGCCACAGATAAAAAATGTGGTTGTATAAAAACAGGATGCTGTTGCTGCACTCGTTATCGGTGATGGGTTGCTCTGCACCATTGATCTTAAAGCGGCACTGTAATTCAAAATGATCATCCTGTGCAACAATTTTAAATTGCGGGCTGATGAAGTTTTCACTCAGGCTTACTTCTATCAGGTTATCGGTCCTGAATGTTTTCTTTTCCGGAAGATAAAATATAAACGGATTACCGGCCTGCTCTTCAAATATCTTCTTCAGTTTGGGTTGCAGGTATTCAGTTATAAGCGATTTGGTTTCTTCCGGTAACTCGTCTCCCTCGGTATGAATGATGTTTTCCCAGATGCCGCTGAAAGGGGAGTTGCGGTTGAGGTATTTATTAATTTCTGGTGCCTGCAATTTTCTTATCTGCTGCAGAAACATTTTATCATCTTCGCTAAAAGGCTCGGTGTTGATGTATTTGGTAAGGTCTAATTTCTCTGTTTTACCAACATATTTTTTGGCCACCTGATCATAATCACCCTGTATGGCATCAGCCAGAAAATAAGGGTACGCATCTGTATTAAAATTGAACACGAGCCCAAGCCTTTTGGTAGGCACCTGCTCTTCTTCTGCCACTTCCGTTTCCGCTTTTGCAGCAGGCTGCTCCTGCATATACGATGGTTTTGATACCGGCGCAACTGCAGCCACCCTTTTAATATTCGGGTCAAGCAATTTCAAAAATGGCTTGCCGTCTTTGTAAATGAATTCAAATTTGCCGGCCAGGTCATCTTCTAAACTGTAACCATATATCTGTAGTAATTTATTTTTTTCTTTGTCCCAGTTGCGGATGGTATCAAAATAATACGGGCCATACGTATGAAACAGTTTTTGCAATACGGCTACCTTGTGAATGCAGAGCGGATGGGCTTCTTCACTGCATTTGCAGGAGGTATCAAAATTACGTTCATCATTTTTTTGTATCACCACGCCGTAAGGATTGCCGTCTTCTTCCACCGATGCTTCTACCCGTTCGTTGGCGGCAACCATCACTTTTACTTTGTTTGCATTCACCAGTTCTTCTGCAGCATCGTACATTTCCGGCGACGACAATACCCGTATCACCTTAATGTCAATGTGCTTCATCTTGGCAATGGTATGCAACTGGTTGTAGCGCAGGTTACTGCTGCCCAGCATATTCTTGTCAATCAGTTCCTGTAATTGAAACAATGCAGCAGCTTCATGGCGGCAAATATCGCCGAGGTTATAAGGGCAACTGCAGCGCATCGACAATGTTTTGGGATCGTTGTATTGCTGAATCGCCACCCGGTAGTAAGTACTGTAGGTATCATCCCGAACCCTGAAAGTTGCAGCGTTCATCAGGTCATCATGCTCAGCCAGTTCAACATAACCGGAGGCATGAATTTTTTTTCCCCTGCGGATAACCTCATCGGATCCGGTATTGTAAACGTATTTGATTAAATGCGATAAAGCCAAAGTGGTCTGGATTTTTAGATGTACGATAGAAATCGCCGTTTTCTGTCCAATTGCTGGTTGCGAAAAAGGCAATTTGCAAAAGTAACAAAAAATAAGTGAGGGTAGAAAAGGAAATGAAAAGTTTATGAAGAAATAAACTGATTTGAAAAAAATTTGCTTCCCATTTTTTCAATGTTGCCAAAGGCAACACCGAACCAAAAGAGGTGGCTAACCCGGTTACTATTTTTAACTACAAGTAACGTGTTGTACTATTAAAGACTCATACTATTTGATCTTTATTCATCAATGTTTATATTCACCCTCTTATATATAGTGACTGATCGGCATCAGAAAAAAGCGTTTAGAAAAATTATCGCAGCGGCGTTAAGAAATGAAATCAATGATCCGGAGCCTGATAATATTCGTAGCCTGTAAGTCGCACCAAAGCCGGGACATATTCGGCTGTTTGAACTGATTTCATTTTAGCCGCGAAGATAAATTTTTAGCTTTTTTTCTGCAGCCTTGACTTTTTTGTTACTTTTTGCGTCAAGGCAAAAAGTAAATAGAGACCATAATTGTTTAATAGCACAACACGTTACCAGTAATTCTACAATTAGGGTAGCTATACCCCGAAGCATTAAATTTATAAGTAGTATCAATGAATGCTGTTTGAAGTATTTGATTAAAAGCTGAATAAAGAAATATGGCACAAGAGTGCGACGCCACAAAGGTTCAATGATGTTACTGAAGCCGGGTACATAATCAACAACTCAAAATTTTGCAGGAATTTTTAATGCGCAGATTATTTTACTGCCACCAATTTTCCATCAGCAAACACACAAAGCACATTGGCCAGGTCGGGCGTTAGGCAATAACGGATATCTTTTTCCAAACCATAGTTGCTCAGGCGGTGGTAGTGCGATGCATTTTTTGCTTTCATAAATCCATACAGGTCATCTTTAGCATCGAGGTACATGGTTTCAGCCATGGCTGAGGCATCACAGTTAATATCAAAATGATCTTTAATGCGGTTGATGACGGCACCGGCGAATAACGTGTCCTCAATATTAACCCTGTCTTTCCAGGCGGCGCAGCCCAAAATAACCGGTTGTTTTTGTGCGATCAAATAATCACAAACGGCCGATAAATTTGGGAACGAACCGGTGATGATGCCTTTGGCAGATTTATTCAATGCCATGTGCAGCAGCTTGGTGCCGTTGGTGGTGGTAAGCACGAGCACTTTATCTTTTATAAAAGAGCGGGGATACTCAAAAGGGGAGTTACCATATTGCAAACCTTCGGCAACTTTGCCATCCCGTTCGCCGGCAGTGATGCCTTCTATCTGTTTTCCCAAACGGATGCATTCCGGAACGCTGTCTACAGGAATAATATATTTGGCGCCATTGAATAAAACCGCCGCAATAGTAGAAGTTGCCCGCAATACATCAATGATCACTACAATACTGCCGCTTACATCGTACAAATGAAGCAGGGCTGGGGAAAGCGAGGTATATAAAGATGGTTTGGTTGTGCTCATTTCAATTAAATTAATTTATCAATATCGCTTTCCACTTGTTGGTTTCGGCATAATCCTTTATCACTTCATTCCTTTTTTGTAACAGGCGCTGCAGGTAATCCTTCAGGTAAAAGCGGTTCAGTAATTTTCCTGCCAGGCCATAGGGGCTTTCAAATTCTACCAGGTCGATCATGATGGTTCCGTTGCCGGTTGCCTTAAAATGATGGTCGTGCTTAAAACTGCTAAAATCGCCTTTGATCATTTCATCAACAAAAAATTCCGGGTGTTGCATGGCCGTTATTTCGGAGGTGAACTGCCGAAGTTTAAAAAGGTGCTTTGCCTGCCAGGTAACGGTTTCATTCCTGTTGATCAAACCATTCATCACACCGGCAATGGCTTTTTCTCCTGTAGCTGCTGTAGAAATTTTGTGCAGGTTAATGCTCCGGCTGAGGTCAAAAACCCTTTCGATGGGAGCAGCGATAAAAGTGGTTAAATGAATGCGGGACATTTGAATGGATAATGGAATAATTGATATTTTTCTACTGCATTTTTATTTTACAGCAACGGGCAAGGCGCAATGAAAGTTATCCAATAATAATGCATCAATGTAGTTAGCTTAACAGCTTTCTTTTATGATAAGCAATTTAGAAAAGCTGAAGTACCAGTTATTTTGCAGCTTTGCCTCTTCTATTCCTTAGTGATATTTTTTAAGAAAACGATATTGGATTATGCATTATCATTAAGACCCAATTAAGCAAAAGGTACTTTAACTACCTTGGCTTTCAGTAAAGTATTGCGGATGCTGACGTAAATTTCTGTGTCTATTGTTGCATGTTGGGTATCGATATAACCCATACCGATGGCTTTTCCCAACGATGGCGCCATGGTGCCGGAAGTAACCACGCCAATAATTTCACCTTCAAAAGTTTTAATATCATAGCCATGCCTGGCAATGCCTTTTTCCTGCATTTCAAACCCTGCCAGTTTCTTTTTTACGCCGTCGGCTTTTTGCTTTTCAAAATAAGCCCTGTTGGTAAAGTCTTTGGTGAATTTGGTGATCCAGCCAAGGCCGGCCTCCAAGGGAGAAGTTGTGTCATCAATATCATTGCCATATAAACAGAAACCCATCTCTAACCGCAAGGTATCTCTTGCACCCAGGCCAATCGGCTTAATGCCCGCAGCTTTACCTGCTTCAAAAATGGCGTCCCAAATTTTAGCAGCGTTATCACTGCTATCCTCAAAATAAATTTCTACCCCACCGGCGCCGGTATAGCCTGTTGCGCTGATCACTACATTGTTTACCCCTGCAAAAGTGCCTTTGACAAATGTGTAATATTTTAAATTTAAAATGTCCAGCTCTGTCAGTGGCTGCAGAATCTTTGTAGCGTTTGGCCCCTGTATGGCGAGCAGACAGGTTTTGTCGCTGATGTTGTGCATTTCTACCCCCTTGTCGTTGTACTGGCTTATCCAATCCCAGTCTTTATCAATATTGCTGGCATTTACTACCAGCATGTAGGCTTTGTTTTCTTCCATACAATATACCAGCAGGTCATCCACAATGCCACCTTTTTTATTAGGCAGACAACTGTATTGGGCTTTACCGCTGGTTAATTTGGCTGCATCATTGGTGGTAACCCGTTGTATAAGGTCCAGCGCATTTTCTCCTTTTAATATAAATTCGCCCATGTGGCTTACATCAAAAACGCCTGCATTGTTGCGTACCGCAGCATGTTCGTCGTTGATGCCGCTGTAGCTGATGGGCATATTGTAACCGGCAAACTCAGCCATTTTAGCGCCCAGCGCAATGTGTTGTTGGGTAAAAGGGGTATTCTTCATTAATGAGTGATTGGTGTGGCGCAAATGTAAAACAAAAATGAGATTGCCCTTGCAGTGATGCTGTATTTGATTTTTAACCGGTGAGCCACCCCATGGAGTTGACTCACCGGTTAAAGCAAGGCCCCGTCAAAAATGACAGGGCCTTTTTGTTTCACTTCAACTCAACTATTGAAACTAATTTTTAGTCGATGCTTGCTATCTGTATCAATAAGGGCATCTGGTAATTGCTCAGGCTGGCTGGCTGTGAGTTTTCTTTTACCGCTGCTATTTTTTCGAGTTGCTTTTGCGATTTTTCAATATCCTTTTTCAAAGAATCTTTAATGCGTTGTTTTTCTGTATCTGTTTTTATTTTTATCGTATCTGTTTTTTCTGCAGGTTTGCTATCGTAACGGTAGGTATCACCATTTTCGTTTTGCATTTTCGTTCCGTTACTGTCCCTGTTTTTTCTGCTGTCATTCATCTGGTCATCATTATCATTATCAGGCTCTTCTTTTTTAGGGCGTTTGTTTTCATCCGCAGCTATTCCGTTTAAAGTGTACAAACCATCTGCTTTCATGATATAATCAACTCCTTCATCCCAGCCATTTTCTTCGTCATCAATATCTATGTTGAAGTCTTCATCATTCCACGGCCCGCCGAAATGTACATTGTGGCTCCAGCCTACATTCCTGTTTATTTTTATTTGCTTGCCCACCGGTACATAAATGGTTATTACTACTTTTTGGTTGCGGAATTTATCGGTGGTGTTGATGGCGATCCCTTTGTCCAGTATCAGTAAAGAATCTTTTTGAATGGCATTGAACTGTATGCGGTTGGCAAGCGTATCTGCAAAGCGTTTGGTACGGCCGTTTGCCAGTTTGGCAATGGTTACACGGAAACTGTCGGAAGCAGATTTCACAATGTTTATTTCAATGTTTTTGATGTAGGCGCTGTCATCGTCTATGCCATCAAAAGGCTGTATCCTGAACGAGTTGTAGCGGTATAATTTCCTGTCGGGAGAATTGCTGGTTACTTCCAGTTTATTAATCCTGGCATTGCTCAATACCACTTCCTGTTCAGTTACATTATTAATGTTTTTAAAATCCCTTGTTACAAAAGATACCAGGCAGATAAAGCAGATCCATCCTACGATCCAGAGGCTGATAAATGTTGCCCTCAGTAACCTGCGGTTGGTTTTCATTTTTGCCAGCCGGCGGATGATCCAGGCGATAACCCCCACTACGGGTACAGCGATAAAGAAGATGAGCGTACCCCAGGCCAGTGCATTCTGCCAGCCTTCTGTCAGCAGGTAGGCTTTATAGGGAAATATACCGATTGAAAAAATTGCAAGGAAGAATAATACGCCTACCAGTACCAATCCAACAAACCCTACTACTATGTAAGAAAATATCTTCACGAGGGTAACGATCAGGTCTCCCAGGGAACGGCTGCTGCGTTTGGCGGCGGTCTTTAATTCAGCGCCCATTTGCTGACCTTTTTCTTCTGCAAAAACCTTTACTTCCTGACCAAATTTTTCGGCTCTTTTATGTGCGCCTTTCATTTCTTCCATCACTGAATTCTTGATGGAGTTCATGTCTACTTTTTCACCTTTCATCTCCAGCTTTTCAGCAGTAGTACCCGCTTCGGGAAACACAAGCCATAAAATAACATATACAATCAAGGCCCCGGGGCTGAATGAAAAGTTGAAAAAATCGCCTGGATCGGTAAAGCCCCAATGCCCGATGCGGAAAACGATGGAAAGGAAGGGCAACAGGAATAATAACCTTGGTACCCAGGGACTAACTCCAAAATAGCTGCCAATGCCGCTGCACACACCGGCAATGATTTTGTCATTAGGGTCACGGAATAATTTTTTTCGTATACCGCCAATTTCTGTTGAAGAGGTGCTGGGTACTGCTATCCACATAATTACGTAGGCAAGAAAACCTGCGCCGGTAAATGCTACCAGTAAAAAAATGATCCGGATGATCATGGTATCGGTACCAAAATAATTAGCCAGTCCTGCACATACCCCACCTACTACTTTATTGTTCTCATCCCTGTATAAGCGTTTGTGTGTACCGGTGTTGGTATTTGAGTTGCTATTGGAAGATTGCTTTTTTTCTTCTGTTCTTTCGCCTAAGGAAGAAGCTACTTTTTCTTCTTCGCCGTCAAATTCTTCGGGGCGGCCCATGCTTTTAATGATGGCATTTACGTCTTCATCAGTAATACAGGTGGCGCCTTTTTTCAATCTTTCCTGGAAAAGTTCAGCAATGCGGCTTTCGATATCATTGATGATCTCCTCCTTGCCCTCTTCATTGGCAAAAAACCGTGCAAGGGAATCTGTGTAGTTCTTCAGTAAATCAAAAGCAGAAACTTCTATGGGAACTACCTGTCCGTGGAAGTTGATATTTATTACTTGTTTCATGGCTGATTGTGTTAGAATGTTCGTTAGTTGATATTGCCTGCAACAAAAATCATGGCTATACTTTTTTTATTGCGGGTTGTTGAAGTTGGTTGCCTGCGCTCCGTCAGGGTTGTTATTGGTATGTTGTTGTTCTGCTTCGGAAAGTGCCTGCACGGCATTGGCCAGTTCATTCCAGGTGGCTTCCAGTTCTTTGTAAAAAGCAGCTCCTTTTTCTGTCAGGGAAAAATATTTGCGGGGCGGCCCGCTGTTGCTTTCTATCCACCGGTAAGTAAGAAATTCGGCATTTTTTAACCGGGTAAGCAAAGGGTAAAGGGTTCCTTCAAAAATGTTGAGGTTGGCCGCTTTCATCTTATCAATAATATCCGACGGATAAGCTTCTCCCTGTTTTATTACCGAAAGGATACAAAACTCCAACACTCCTTTACGCATCTGGCTGGCGGTGTTTTCAATGTTCATGGCTTCAATTTTTTAAAATAATTCATGGCTATACTTTTATTGCGATTTAAATTTTATGGTAAACAAATCCATTTTTTGATCCTTACCGTATATCGCCATCACTTTATAACACAAAACTAAGTCATTATTTGGTACTATGCAACACATAATACCATTTATTTTTTAGTAGCTGGTGGTAACCAATAATGAATAGTTTCTAAAAGCCTTACCTGTAAAGGGTTTAAAGAGAAAGTAACCTTTAAAAATTTTTTTTATTAATGGATAAGCGGAAAATAGCCTGTTTTAAAGGGTATAAATGGCTGATACGAATAAGATAAGTAGAAGATAAGCTACAGCGTGTAGAATTACTATTAC
>Ga0068628_1000923_pt1 | contig 11521 bp, 7 predicted proteins | sample InSIn2gowninarea_FD_77431 | JGI IMG/M metagenome (GOLD analysis project Ga0068628, IMG submission 77431) | Clean room microbial communities from NASA Spacecraft Assembly Facility at Jet Propulsion Laboratory, Pasadena, California, USA -... ... | reverse complement strand
GAAATCGTAAAAGTTTATCCTTTTCTTCTAATTTACCTTTTAGGATATTTACCTCAACCTGATATTGCTTTTCCTTTTCAATATAGTGCTTCTTCATGATTTCTTCAACTTTTCTTTCTTCGTCCACTTGTTATTTTAATTTGAGAATCTCATTTTCTTGTTCTTCAAATGCTTGAGATAGTTCTTCATTCTGCTTATTTGATTTTTAAATATCTTCTTTTAGAGAGATGACCTCAACTTCAAGACCTTTACAATAATTGGTTCTTTCTTTAAGTTTCTTGGTTGTTGTATCGATTTCATTCGCTTGATTTATTAATGATCTTCCTTTTCCTTTTACTACTTCCTTATTTTGTTTCCTTCCTCCAACTAAATTTTTAATCTGGTAACCTCTTGTTTGTAGGTACATTACCTTTTATCAATTAGATCATGTTGATCTCTAATTTTATCTATGAGCCTTTTAACTTCTACTTCTATTATATTTCTTTCACTTTCACCCATAAGAGAAAATTCAATTGTTTCACTGTCACATTCATTATCTTCAATATTACATGAACAGAGAAAGGTATCATTAGAGGACCAAAAATTAGTACTAGATAAATATTTTGCTTGTTCATCTTCATTCTGAGGTGATTCTAAATCTGAATATTTGCTTCCACCCAATAGCCAATCGTCTCTAACACTGTCATTGTCTCTTTGACATGTCTTCTTCTTTTGTGGTTATTTCTTCTTTTTCTTCTTTCCCATTGTCTCGACGGATCTCCTCCAAGCGATCAATCTTCTGCTAAAGGATCTGCTCTGATTCCACAGGAGGGGTGAATCAATATTTTCAAATCGATAACTTTTTCATTTCATGTTCATATTTATATACACGATTTTACTAAAAGGAACCCGCGTGTGTATGTGACTGTTCTTAAGAAAACTAACTTACATCCAATAAGCATTAATCATGTCCTGTAAGAACAAAATAAGCCATCACACATAAGAAACACACATGAACACCAGGATTTAAGGTGGAAACCCAATGCAGGAAAAAAAACACCTATTGTTGTCCTTTCTGTCTTCTTTTTAATATAAAGAAAATTATTTTTACAATATTATACTAGTGCAAACTCATCCTAGTATGCAGGAAACCACTTACAAAAGGCTACAACCTTCGTTCGTTCTCCAGCTCCTACTATAAGGGAGCTCCAATGCCCTGGTTCTTGTACTGGCATAAACTTGTACTAGTACGTAGGAACCAACATGCAGAAGGCTACAACCTTCACTCATTCTCCAGTTGCTACTAGAAGGGAGCTCTAACCCCCTAATCTGATCACCAACTACTATTGGCAGGAAGCTTTGACTTCATCACTAAAGGCTCCAACCCTCAACAACATCCATGGACCATGTTTCATGAATTTTCACACTAGATCCACCTGCTTCAACACATCATAACTTGTAAGCCACATTTCATCAAATTTTTAGACTTGACCCATTATCAACACTTAAGCTCAATAACATAGTCATCAATCTTTGACACAACTGAATCAACCAATCATTGAAACTTTTGACATAGCTGAATTAATCAATCACTAAAACCCAATCATCACTTTCTGATACAACTAAATCAACCAATCATTGAAACTAAATCATCAATCTCGGACACAATTGAATCAACCATTCATTGAAAACCCAATCAACTTACACTTAATCAAAACTCAACCAATCAACTGGAATAGTCAGGTCACTGTAAATAGTACATAGAACTAAACTCATAATACTGCATCGATACACAAAATCAATTGCAAACCTGATCATTCAAATGTCAAAATGCATACACTACTTCACTTAATGCAATGCGCATGCATAAACACTTTTTTGTAAAGAAACCTATGTATAGATATTGAAATACTGAAAACTTGACTACTGCATGTATGAAAAGAACACTAAACCATACTCAGATCTACTGCAACAATTTGAACCAATCACAGATCCGTCTCTTATCTCTAATCACAATCAACAAGTAATCTTAACATTCTTCAACCACATTCAACTTCATCATTCAATCATTTCTACTTCAGACATTATCATTTAACCCAGATCAATCATGATGACATTAATGATAAACAACAAAGAAGAAACAACATTGATCAGGTTGATTAGTCATTTATAAACATAAACCCTTACTTTGCATACGCGAATTTGTAGAAACCAACCCACATGTATACGTTCTTTTCCTAAGACCAACCAATGTATAGATCTACAAATTTTGACCTAAAATTTTACAGCTCTTCATAACTTCTGAAAGACCCAGATCATAATAATCAGAGATAAAAACATGCATCAGTACTTCGATCTAGTAAATCCATGAGCAGATCATACAATGAAAAGTCATTTAAGGTCTCATGATCCTGATCCATTATTGTATTCATTAGTGCATAATATGTTAGATCTATTGGATCTCATCCATCATCAAACTCACAGGTGCATACTTAGTTTAGATGAAACAAAGCATTAAAAACCCATAACATGCATATTTTCTTTTGATCTAACTCTTCATAAGATTTCCATCACTTGCACCCCTACACACCTTGATCTTCACCTCCTTATATAGTTTTAGCCTTTTTCAAATGCCAATGGTATTCTTTGACGGGATCAATATTCTTTGTCATGCTCATTACTATGGGCCAATACCATGGTAAGGATCCCTAGTATTTAGAATATCATGGTGCAAAGTCCATACACTACTTTTCTTCATTGAACTTGTGTGCATACGTGACTTGGATTAGCAAAACCCGTGTATAGTTCTTGAACTTCCAACTTTATCATTCCTCTGAACTTATTCCTCTAAACTACCATGCATTCTGCGACATCTGTAAACACAACTTCCATGCATACTATCACATTTGTAAACACATCTTGTTTATACCTTTAACAAGTAGATTAAGAGACAACTTATCATGTAGGATTCCATTTCATCAAATAGGTTGTCATCAAGGAAAACTCATCAGGTAGGTTGCCATCAATGACAACACCAGATTCATAGTGCCAACAATCTCCCTGTATCAAACTTCTGATTCTAATTTGTAAACCTTTGAACCATCATTCTAGTATTTTGTTCCATATCAAACTTCTGATTCTAATCTATAAACCTTTGACCCATCATTCTGGTATTTTGTTCCATCATTCTGTCACCTCTAAACTGACCTGTGGATTCATCAAGTTACCATATACTTGTTCTGTTACAAGGGAATTTCCTTCAAGGACAACATGTGCATCATAATGCCAAAATGGGGTAGTAAATTTATAGTGTAAAAGTGGTAGTTTAGGGTTTAGCAATCTAGGTTTGAGATCCACATATGAAGGAGGATAAGATCTAATGATAAGAGATAATACCTCTAGAGTAGGAATTTGAGATCTCTATCCATGGTAAATGGTTAAAACCACCTTAGAAGCTTCTGGAAGAAGAAGTTTCAAAAACATTTTTATTTTTCTTGAAATTCTAGAACCATTGCACCTAGGAAGTAGAGCAACCTGCACTGGTCAACGTAGATGCTCAGTTATGCAACTTGCAACCATTGTAGGTGGACTGAAGTGCATGGTGTGTTAGGGCTAAAATCATGGTTTTTGAGTTGATTGACTTGGGAACTCAAGACTTTATTTAGAAGTGATTCTTAGGTATTTACAAAGGGATAATTACAAAGTGTTTAAGGATGTTGATTGTTTTGATTTTCAAGCCTTTTGAGTGAATGCGACAAATTTACCTGTAACATATGTCTTTAGTCACACCATGTGATCCTACATTGTACACACTTAAGAATAAAGCATGAACATTGAATATCAAGCTCAAAGGTTGAGACCCACATGACATGTCCACACTAATAAGCGATTTGTATTCTATATAAAACATTTGACTTTTCTTTATTATGTAGGTGAAATAGTTGTTTTCCATTTAATTTTGAGAGGTATATGTAGCTTCTTTAGCATTGGCACAATGGGGATAGATCTTGGTTTTTGTAAATCGGGTCCATTTATTAGTTTGATTAGAAAACAAATCTATTTTGTGGTTGGATATTTAAACCTCAAATTTATGGCTACAAAGGTTATGATGCTTTTGATACATCCACACTTGAATCTAAACGCAAATCAGTTTGTGACTTTTAGTTGTTAACCTGTATGGTGGAAAGCTCTATTCTTCTTCCTTTTCAAAATATTTTGAATATCTTCAAAATCCATGCCTACATATTATTCTTGCTTGAAATGTTATAATCCTCTCAAATTCTTATTTAAAAGTGGCTTCAAACTTGTTTTTATCATTTACAAGGTCATCCTTAAGTCCAACTGGTCAAATTGAAAGCTAAGATCCATTTTTCCTCTTCAAAATACAATATAGTTAATGGGTTTGATGAAGTTAGTTGACAATTTTTCAAGAATTTTTTAGCACAATTTGTAAAATCTTTGAAATTACGTAAACAATGAGTATACATAACTGCACCAAATCATTGGCTAGTTTGGCATTAGGAATGAACATAGTTTAATGTGTATGATTTTTTTAAAGTAATATAAAACATATAAATCTATGATATTACTTGGTTGAAGTTCCCCAAGAAGGGTTCCCTGGAGCAGGTGTTCCCCCCTGCCTTGATATGATGCTAACTCACATGAAATGGGGTCATGATTCCCACTATATTTGGCACATTGGATGCACTCCCATAACTTCATCGATATTTGCATGAAGACAGTAAAAGGTTAAACTTCATTTGAATATTGCAAGTGGCATAGGGAGGTACACGAGGACTCAACAGGAGGATCATATGAAATTGGAAAAGTTGGAGGAAAACATTAACAATATTGACCACAAGTTGGCCATTCTTGCTAGGAGATTAGTTGACATTTCCTTCTGCTCATATGAGGGTAGTGAGTAGCCAACATGAATGCTTGGAGATTATGCCCAATAGATGTTATGATTCACTATCTTTTTTCTTATAGCACTAGTAATATTTTTTGTCTTCTCATGTCAATGTATGTCAAGGTCAGGCACAATGAACCTTTTCTTTCAAAGTTTCTATTTACAAGATGCTATAATTTGACAAGGTCTTAACAACCTCAAGACTCTAAAGTTATGGTACTAGTCTGGTTTTCCTTCAAGAATTCTAGGCAAAAAAAATTCAGTCTATTTAATCCTCATTTGACATAATGCAATGTGCCTAACTTGATTTTTTTTTTACTTTGTTAAAGCTTATTTTATGGTCAAGCCATAATTGAAAATTTTACTAACAAAAAACTCAAAACTTATATGAAGGATTTTATTTTATTTTAATTCACAATAAAACATTAACAAAAACACATGATATATGATATTTAAATGACGGGTAAAAATAAAAATCAAACATCATGCTAAGGGAAATCTTGAAAGGAAAATCATCATAAAAAAATTACTTGATGGGTAGGAGAGCATGTCAAATTTATACCTTGATTCCAAGAAATCCCTACTCAATTTCAAGAAAATTCCACCGTAAAATGTACCTAGAAAAACTCCAAAATGTAGAACAATTAGACAACGGTTTAAAAAAAATGAAAATTCCAAAAACCTATTTCGAAATAAACTGCATCTATTGGTATAACTAAATTTGTATCACATATATATGTGATCCAAGAAATACATGATAATATTACTGCAATGTTCTCTCTGGACACTACTTGTTGTGGATGGAGGGTTTGTTTGTTTCAAGGCCATTCAACTAGAATAAATACTTAATGTATTTCCTTTCTCCTCGTTACAAATAAAATGATTTAGAGTAAATTGGTGTGAATCCTCGAGACGACAGAGATTCTCATAGTAGTTAGTTGATATTGAAAACTTTTTAAATTTAATTAAAAAATTAAAATAAATTGAAATTGAAATTGAAAAAAATTGGGATAGGAGAGCAGAGGTGGTTTTGCACTTCTTTTCTTGAAAGCTCAATGTTATCAAGAAAAATTTGGCCTAGGTAGACGTATAAACAATCAGGAAGAATTTTAGCATTCAAATATTTATTTTCATTTTCTTTAGAGAAGGGATGCACTCACATTCAAGTTTTTGGGGACTCTATGCTTACTATAACTGGTTAGAGAAAAACTCAATCTTGCAAAAATATTATTCTTATGCCTATTCTGGAGGAAATCAATCGAACCATTGACAACTTCTCTTTTCTTACTTGTAACCATATTTACAGGGAAAGAAACACAACATATGCTAACCTTTCAAAGGAAGGCCTCAACATGAACCAGGGCCTGTGGAATATTATAGAACAAAGAGATGCACAAGTCTATGAGTTTTTTCTCCGAGCATATAGGGACTTTCCTCAGGGAACAACAATTGTTTAATACTAGATACTTTCAAATAGTATATGTTAACTTGGAGTACTTTTTCTGCCTTTCAACTTTATTGATTGCACTCTTCATGTTTATTTTTCTCTTTTTGGGACAGTCAGTCTTTTAGTTACCTATGCGTGTTGTTTTAAAATTTTGTTTTTAGTATTATGGTTCCCAACAAAATCGTTTTGTTTAGAATGAAACGGGAGCTCTTCCCTCTCATGAGCTTTCATGGATGTATTTTTTTGGTTTCTTCTGATGCGTGAATAGATATAGGATGTGTATCTGAAAACCATAATTTTCAATCATTTCTAGGAATGAAATTACAATTTTTTTCTTGTCGAAAAAATAAAATTAAAAATAAAAAATAAGGTAAGAATAAAAATATATTTTACTAAATAGATTTTTTAATACATATATAATTTGTGATGAATGTAATAATTCAAATAATCAAAACTTTAATTTTTTACTATATATACATATTTTTCAAAGTGTTTAATTCATTTATATATTTGAAAATACAATTTGAATAACAAAAGATTGTGATTTCAAAAATATTTACATTCTCAAAAATCAAAAGATAAAATATTTAGACTCGACCAATCTTCTAACCTTAAATTATACGAAAACTCCCATATAAATAGCATACTAGGGATTAAGTTCAAATAGATTTTGAAGAATAAAAAAATACTTAAAACTTCATATTTCTTCAATGGGAAATGAATTATTATATTTTCCTGTGGGGGACATCAATTAGAATTAATGTTTACATGTGTCTTATAGGTTGTTAATTGTTTTGAGTTTCTAGGTTAGTTATTTTAGTAAATTAGATCCACTTCTATTGGATCTAGTCAGTGATCTATTCCTATATACATAACCATTGTTTGATCAATAAACACACAATGAGATTGAATGGAAAGAGCTCTGCCCCTGGCTTTCTGTAGCTCTAATTGTCTACATAAGCCCTAACCCCAATGAAAACAATGGAGGGAATGTAATTGAACAAGTAGACTCCCAAATTCAATTTGGATGAGGATGTTCCCACAACCATTCTAGTCTCGGTAAAACTCTCGTGACTCCCTCTTTCTTGTTTGAGTGACGACTGTCTTCGAGAGATTAAAAATGGGTTTGGGAAGTACCTCGATAAAGTTGAACCAAAAGGCTCCCAGTTTGCCTGTGCAAAAAATTGTGTGGAAGTAGATCTCGAACATGGATTCCCTGCTGAAATAAATATAACCCTAGGGGATTGGAAGCATTAAAAAATACTGGATTATGAGAAGATCTCGTTTAAGTGTTGACATTTCCATGACTATGGTCACTTTTCATGGGATTTCACCAAGGTCCCAACCAACAAAGGTGTTGAGCAATCATCCCCACCTGAAGATCAATGGTAGATGTAACATAGAAGAGGGAATCATGGAAATGAAACTATTGCAAAACCCCAAGTTAATCGAGGTAACAATTCATCCTCCACTTCTTCAAACCCATTCAAAGTCTTTAGGAATTAGGAGGACCATAAGCCAAATCCTAAAAGAAACAAGGAGAATCAAGAGAATGAAGATGAATATAAATCTTTCGAAGATGGAGAAATCAAGGAGGAAATGCACTAATTTTCATTCATTAATCACCATAATGGGAACTAGCCTCAAAATCCTAAAACCCCCACTCATCCATGCAACAAACCTTTTAGTCTAGTTTTGTAAATAGCAAAATTTATCATGCGATAGGTGTCCCATAACTTGGCATGGGACGATGAAGGAAGTGGTTAGGAGATAGAAAGTTCCAGAAAGAGGGGTTGGTCGAAACATAAAACAATAAGGGAAAATGAAGTAGATAAAAATAAAAAACTTGGAAATCAACATACAATCTTAGAGATATTGAAAGGAAAGGAAGGAAAAGTTAAAGAAGGAATTGATGGAGGAGCTTCTCAAACCCCCACCTCTAAATGATAGTTTTATCCTGGAATATAAGGGGTTTGGGGAGCCCTACTAAATCCCTAGTTGTAAAGGGTATGGCTAAGCAAGAAGAACCTTGGATTCTCTTCCTTCAAGAGTCCATACTATAGGAATAGGAAATTTTCAATGTGGTAGAAGTGTTTTGGAAAGAAAGTTCGCATATTGTTCAACAATCAAGAGGTGCATCAAGAGGCCTTTGCACCTTCTGGTCAAATAAGCATTTATCCCTAGTGGAAATCTTAAAGACCCAGTTCTATATTATGGTTGTATTGGAGGAGAAAGAGTCGTGGGAATGGATTGCAACTGTCAATATATACACCCCCATTCTATATAGTTTGAAGCTGAAATTTTGGAATTTACTGGAGGAGATTAGAAGTAAGGAGTACATCATAATTTTATCATCGGAGACAAATTCAATACAGTCCTAAGTGCTTCTGAAAAAAGGGAGGGAAGAATTGTTAGAGACTCCTTTAGAGATTGAATGGAGGACTTGATTGCAAAGTGGGACCTGTATGATGTGATACCAAAGTTAGGAAAGTTCACTTGGTCAAATAGGAGAGTATGAGATAACCACATAGCTACTCGCCTTGATCGATTGTTAATCCATAGCAATTGGTTGTTGATGGGTTTAGATTTTTCCTTGGAAATTAAACCTCATGGCGCCTCAGACCATCGACCAATAGTTTTTCAAATGGAAAAGCCATAAAACCTTGGGAAAATACCATTTCGTTTCAATGTGACATGGATCCAAGACGAGGTGGTAGTTTATTTGATAACCCAAGCGTGGAACATTTCTATGTAGGGTTCCCCTGTATTTGTTTTAGAATCCAAGCTTATAAATTTCAAAAAATCTCTTAGAAAATGACCGAAGGAATATTTCCAACCCCTGGGACAAGAGAAGAAGGATTTAGTTAAGTAACCTAAGAACATTACAAACTGGTGGAAGACATCCTAGTAGAGGACAAAAATTTTGCAAAAGGAAAGGGAGTTGACCCAGGAAATGTTTACAACAAGCCGACAAGAGGAAGCTCATTGGTGCCTCAAATATAGGATCTTATGGCTGAATGAGGGAGACTTGAATACTTCTTTCTTCCATAAACATGATATGGCAAGGGAATCGAGGAATCAAGTAAAATAAATTACCACATAAGGTAAGCCAAAAATGTCCTCTTAGGAAATCAAATAATAGGCATATTCCCATTTTCAAGCCCTGTATACTGCAAATATGATTTCGTTAGATCAAGTAAATGATTTCCTTTGGAACATGCCAAAGGTAATTACACCTCTCTCAAATTTGAATATAGTTAAGCCTATTTCCAAGGAAGAAGATCTTGAAGTGATAAGGTCTCTTGATCTAGATAAGGCCTCGAGCCTAGATGGCTTCTCTATTATAGGGAATTTTGTCACATATGATCAGTGAGCCTCATAATAGGATCAATCAACATCATATTCCCCCTTGTCACCATCTTGTACAAAGCCCTAAGCATGTTCCCTTCATCCCCCATAATTTTAGCCCTAAACTACATCATCTGGGCTAGTTTTAGGACCAACGCTCCTTATATGCCTACTGGGGTGTGATCACCTATAGGTTACTCCATTGTGGCCTATGTTGGTCACAAGCAAGTTGCTACCCTTCGCACCTGTGTTGGTTCTATAAATCTTGGAGAATGATCAGGATTTAGGAAGCTTCCCCTTCTAGGAGTTTCCAGAGGTTGTTCTAACTACTTACCTTTGATCAAACATTCAGATGTTATCCTACCCTACTTTGCAGTTTTCACCACTTATCCATTGATCCTATCCCTCCATCAAAGGGATCTTAAACCTTAGATTGGTAATTGGATAAGAACTCCAAACTTAACCTACTTCTCTATATATTCCATCCTTCTATGTGGTTGGGGGTTGCCTTTTGGAGAGTGATTCTACCCTTATGCTATTGTAGTGAGTGGTTATTATCTCATGAATTTAGGGTGATTGGAGGTGAATATTTTGACAAGGAAACGATAATTAAAGAACTTGGAGGATCTGTTCTACAAGATGAACTGCTACTTATGGTTGTAATCTCCTTCCAATTATATTAATGCAAAGAATTCATTGTTTTCCCATATTTGATGTCGTTATTTCATATATTTCAATACCATGTTGATCTGTTGAATGAATTACTTAGATGATATTGCATAGATCTCATGGTTTCTTAGCTTGTGTTATCTGACTGTGCAGATTCTAATTTTGGCATTGAGACTTGGAATTGGAGCTTCCAAGCTAAATAAGGAGCAAAGTGTGCAAAGGATTGCAGGTAGGCTTTATTTTGTCATCTAATTACTTTAAGGAAAATCATTGTGTTCCTTGTCTCTTTTTTGTTCTAGGTTAGCCACCGACCAGGGGGAGATACTTTTTTTCGCAATATTAAATCCCATATAACATTCTCCATTAGCTTTTATCGATCCACTTGGCCTTTGATTAAAAAATACCTTCTCAGAATGTTGAATAATTCTCGGGTGAAAAATAAACTGGGAGGTGGAACTAATTCCTCCTTCTTGGCCCTCATTTCAAAAGAATCAAACCCTATCAATTTTTCTCACTTTCATCCCATCTCCCTTTTCAATTCCTCCTACAAAATCCTTACCAAAATTATTTCCAATAGGTTGAAACTGTTATTATTGTTGGGATCGGGTCCCCTGGGTCAGTTTTGGGATTAAGACAACCCAAATTTTGGTGTATTTTTTGTAAGTAATGTAAAGTATCCGCGATTTATGGATGCGGAGTGTGTAGATGATTAGGATTCAAAAGGGTTTTAGCCCCTTGTTTATGTAATATTTGAGTCGGTTTTGAGACCCACACATGGTCTGCAGACCATGGGATTGTATGAAAAAGGCTATAAATAGGTGTGCCTTAGAGAGTCTAAGTTATGTCTATGTAGATATATGGATGTAATGGGTCAATAAAATAGAAGTGATAGCACATAGAAATGGGTCAGATAAGGGAAGAAAGGCTCTACAGCTGAGTGCACAGAGGCCTGGGCAGAGTCCGCAACTAAGTGCACAGGGTAGTTTTGAGTTTGTAAAGATGAATTGAGATCAATAAAAAAAGTTACCAAAGAATTCTTGTGTATATCTGTTTATCTTTGTTTACTTCTGTTTATGATATATGTTGTTGATGAATAATGTGTTTATCGAATATTGATCTAATGATGCGCGGTTCTCTTAAATAAGTATTAATAAATGTACGTAATTCAT
>Ga0068628_1000922_pt1 | contig 11527 bp, 7 predicted proteins | sample InSIn2gowninarea_FD_77431 | JGI IMG/M metagenome (GOLD analysis project Ga0068628, IMG submission 77431) | Clean room microbial communities from NASA Spacecraft Assembly Facility at Jet Propulsion Laboratory, Pasadena, California, USA -... ... | reverse complement strand
GGGTTACGGGATCATGATACCAGCGTGCTTGAACTGTTTGCAAAAAAAGCTCAGTCGCACAGCCTTTCTTTTTTCGGGTTATCTTTTTGGAGTTCAGAGCTATTACATTCACCCGACCAGAGGATGCGAGGATTTGCACAACTTCATAATGGCCAAGTTTAGAGGTGCTTGCTAACGGTGTTCGGCCAAACGTGAATTCTCTTAAATCTGGGTGTATGCCCTTTTCAAGTAGGAGTCTGACCATGTTTGGGTGATTTCGTATAGCCGCCAGCGAAAGAGTGTTTTCTTTGTACTGGTTTACAGTCGAAGCTTTTGCTCCTCGGCTCAGGAGGAACTTGACCAGATCCGTATGACCGTAACACGCTGCTTCCAGAAATGCGCTGTGGAGATCAGCCTTCTTGGTATCTACCAATAGCCGCGCTGATTCGTAGTGACCGTTAGCCGCAGCTCTTGTCAGCGGAGCATCGTAGTTCTTTCCATCTCTGTGATCGATGATTATGTCTCTAGGTCCGAAGAATGCCTTGGTCAACCAGTTGTATGGTTTTCGATTCTTGCCAATGCGCAATAAGGAAGAGATGGTCTGAGTGTGCCCATGTTCCGCCGCCCAAGACAAAGGCGTTTCACCGAGCTGGTCCCTCGAGTTGATATCTATGGCGTCCGAGTCATCGAAGATTGCTTCTATAGCAGTCGTGATTCCATAAGCAGCAAGGACATGAAAGAAGTTTCCAACGTGGAAAACAGACTTGCGATCAGCCTGGCCAAAGAGCTGGGAGATAACTCTCAGGAACTGCGTTTCTGACCACACGAAAAAAGTTGAGAGATGGGCCTGGGAGACCTCATGGCGCTCTGCAATCTGGGAATGTCTGAACATGTAAGTTCCAGCATATATCAAGAACGGAAATCGGATGCCATTTGTCTTGAGTTCTGTTGGGTGATCCTTGCTGCTGAAAGATACCCAAAACAGGCTTTGCATATTCGATTCTGTGCATCGCCAATCACAGTCTTCGCGCTTTGGTTGAGGAGTAGTGGCAGGCCTTTGTCAGAAATGCACCAATCAGCGACAGACTGGTGAACGGACTGCGCAACTTCGACGTCGCTATTGGCAATGCCATATCTTTTTGACAATGGACTGGGAAGTGTAGTTTTGCGAACCTCGATGAGTCCGCAAGACAGCCTACGTATCTTCTTTTTCATATCTTCATTGTTTCTTGCAAAGTCGTCAGACTCTTCAAAGTCGGCGAGGCTTGCACATGGCTGGTCGGGATTGATGGCCAGCGCATATCTGAGCTCGGAAACAGCGAGTGCTCGCTCAGAAAACTGCACCCACTCCAAGAGACGAATCATCTGAGCTTGATCATCCTCCTGAACGGAGCTGATCACATCATGATAGAGATCGTAAAGCTCTTTCGGTGAGTTCTCGATCTTTTTGTGGATCACATCGAGTCTTTCTCCTGCTCGCAGTGATTTGGCGATCCACCTCATGACAAACACAGCCCACTGGAAGACATTGCCAGCATGAGAGACAATAGCAGCGCACAAGTTTTCGGCTTCTTCACCCCTCAGGCAAGCAAGCGCATCGAGAAACTCGCGGTCTTGTTCGACCAATAGTCTTATGTCCTGGCTGTTCCTCTTGTCCGGTGATGCTGAACACTGAGATTCAAGATCGAGGAAAGGATAATGCCGTGAAGATACGCATATGTTGATTGAGGGGAGTGTTTCGCTGTCAAGCGGGGCTTCACATAAGTCCCGAAAAAAGTATAGTAGAGCACGCCCAGATTCCTCACCACATTCATCTAAGGCATCCACAAACACATGTACCGGCATCGTGACAGAGGCCTTCTGCAGATATAACCTGATGTAATTTTCGAGCTCATGTTCGTGCCAAGTCCATTGTTCACTGTATTTCCCTTGGGTGTCACATTTCTGTTGAAAGTCGACTTCAAATTGAGACCTCAGAACAGAGTCTTGGAGAAGAATCTGATACAGTATTGTTCGATAGATTCCGGATTTAGTTCTCTGAAGGTCAGTTCCGCGGCCATGGCAGAAGAACGCAACGACAACTTTGTCTGCTGATGAATGAGATTTTAAAACCTCCCGCCGGAACAAGTATTTCATGATGGTCGATTTGCCCACTCCAGGATTACCCTTGATCCAAAAGGGCCCCCGCTGTTGCTGACGCAGTCTCAAGAAGTCGGGGACAATCCAGGAACAGGTGCCTTCGCTTTCATCCGACACATCATGCAACCTTTCGTTCATCTCCTTGAAAAACAAGGCCTGCAGGCAGTTCGCTGGAGCGATCAGCAAGATCTACTTTAGACGGATATCTGGTCTTCGCAGGATCTGAAGGGGAGGACCTACTGTTCTGAGGCTCTTCACCTCCAAATATGCCTACGTAAGCAATAGCATTAGGCCCAAGAGTGACGTTCCCGATCTGTTGAGTGTGGGCCATAGAGACAGCTTTGAGATGATAACGTCCTCGGGTTAATCCTGTGGCACTGCTACAGGGCTTGTCTTCGCCATCTATATCGAGCAGAACAAACGCTGGAGATGCTGTTTACGCATCCTCCACCTGAGGAACAAGTGTTGCTTACTTCGCCAAGAGGAAGTCATTTGGCCTTGAACTCGCGGCCCCAGAGCCAACATTATCCTATTGGTGAATCCGCCCGAGGACAGCGCTTCGGCGTCCATGCAGCAGAAGCGCCACAATCACATGCGTTCTGACCACTTCGTCTGTATGCCGAGTTGTGCGTATCATGGTTCAGAGTCTGACATAGGCGAGTACGAAGTCTAGTATCATTAGAAGTCATCAACGCTTATCGAGAACTGTTTGTAACGATGAGACGACCTCGAGACATCTTCGACGTATGGTTGTGCGTGAATTTTGGAGAGGGGACGGAAGCCGACACGATAGAGGTCATTGCACAACCCATTGAACCTCAGAAGCACACTATGCGTGCTGCTCAGCTTCTATTAGCTTACTGCGGTTGCACAATGTTTTGAGGAAGTGGAAATAATATGCTCAGCGTGTTTCTGAAGTAGGCAATGACACGTGTCACCTTGTGGCGAGCTCTCCTAGGTGGTCAGAATTCGTAGTTGGCCAAACAGCTATGTACTGCCGCATCCAAAGTTTGTCATCTAAAACAACATCTTGGAAATTGATCAAGACACCTTGAGCCTTCAATGTCATGCTTGTAAATTTGCTTTGTTGCTGCTCCATGTGAGAGGGTCTGGTTGATCCTTCGGCCTCGTCGACACTCTAGTGTCATGTTCGCGATCAGTGCCATGCGCCTCAATCGCATTGCTTTGAGCAAAAGACTTATTTCCAGGCTCTTTTCGAGAGTTGAGCAGAGGTCAGCCGGTCTGCAGGCGCCAGTAGTCTACCTTGGCTCAATTCGGCAGGAAGATACACCATTGTTTGCCTTAAAGCTGGTAAGCAACATTGTGGTTTGCCCGTTGTTAGCAGTCCGTCTCTGACTTCTTGAGCGGTCTTTGTACAAAGTACTCGAGTAAGTCATGGCTTCGTTCCATAAATAGAACACTGCATATGCGTCAGCTCAACTACCAAAAGCTCGTTTTCCCTATTTCCTCTTTCATATAACTGCGAGACAAACGATGCAAAATAGCAATAGAGCACGAGCCGACCTCAAAGCTGAGACCATTATTTTGTGCAGCCGTCAGATCCTTCTGAATATGATCGCAATCGAAAGTGTATCTCTTCACAAATAAACAAAAAGTCATTGAACATGTTCTACAATACGACTATATCATCGTTGGAGGTTAGAGTCTGGGCTTGTCGTGGCGTCGAGATTGACCTAAAACTCTACAACCCCAAGAGGCAATTGTCCAGGCTGATGTGCATGCTGTGGCGGAGAAGGCCGCTCATATCATCATGGGAGGACATCGAAAGGCCAAGAGAAGAGCACATGTAAAAAGACTCTTCTCACCGAGGATGGGGCTGGACATCGGTGCTGCAGCTGCCCGTCTGTGGTATATCCTCGTTTAGCATCCAGAACAGGGGGAGCGACCCTGTCTGAAGTTTTTTGACCCCTGCTCATCTCTTTCCCTCGAGCATTAGGTAGATACGACGCCAGTAATCCTCTCTAGCTTGATTTATATACATTGATGGGATGGTCTAGCGTTGTAAGTGATGACTGCGCCTAGCCATTCTTTCTAATCGCGGTTATGCCTTCGTTCCGGATAGGATGGTATGAACTTGGGACTTGTATATCTACTATTTGACACCACCACAACACGTAAGAATACATGACAAAAACAACGTGGGTACTGGGGAGGAATGCTAGCGAAAGAGTGTGACATGCTCAATCGGGCACCATTACAGTTGCCGTCCAGAAAATATGGCATAGAAAAGGTTTACAGGCCTGGACCAACGACCGTTGCAACCGTCGATCAAACACGTTTCGCCCAGATAGGCGGCCTATCGATTGACTCCAGCCTTGTAGCCAGACAACCGAGTCATCACCACATGGCGAAGGGGATCGAACAACTTTTCTGCATCATAAGTTTGAGTAAAAATAATATTGGTATGAACAAAGGAAATTATGTGAGAAAGTGAAAGTAATAGCTCTGAACTCCAAAAAGATAACCCGAAAAAAGAAAGGCTGTGCGACTGAGCTTTTTTTGCAAACAGTTCAAGCACGCTGGTATCATGATCCCGTAACCCATTCCTCCCACCCATATTGTGACGCTTAATCGCTGATTGAAAATATCATACACTCCGGACCGAGCACTCGCGGACAAGGTCCTTTAGAAGGCCTCTGCCATGCGCTCACGAATGAACTCGGAGACGGAGTTCAGGGACTTCTTGTCGGTAGGAACGTAGTGGCCTCCACGGTGACGGACGACCTTGGGGTCCTGGATGTGTTCGATGAGGAGGTCGCTGATATCGGCGCCGATCATGGTGTCCAGTTCAGCAACGATGCACATGGCGGGAGTCTCGATGATGGGGTTGTAGAAGCCGCTGTAGTGGTCGGTGGTACCACGGAAACCAGACATGGAGATAGCGAATTTCATGGGGCCTTGAGGGGGTTGGTAGGTCATGGAGATGGGCTGCTTGGCAAGGGCTTCGAGACGAGCAGGGTTGGTCTGACCTTCGCAAAGAGAGGCAATCATCATTGCCATGGCGCCACCCTGAGAGAAGCCAATGACACCATCGATGGGGCCAACGCTGCGCATGTATTCGATAATGTATGAGAGAGACTGCTCAAGACCGGCGAAAGGCTGGTCGTTGAAGTTGAACCATCCGTGGAGCTCGTCGGTATCGGCAGATACACTCTCGTGGCCAGGAATGTCGGAAGGAAGGAGAAGATGAGGGGCATCGGGGTAGAGAAATTCAACGCCTTGAGTGTACTGGAGAGCAAGCTCGTTCTTGAGGCCAGCAATAATTCCCTCACGGAGTTTGCGAGTCTTGGAGTTGAAGAACTCGCCAGATTGTGTGTAACCGTGAAGCATGAGAATTCTGATAGGTCCTTGTGGCTCAATTGGTGAGGCAGGCTCGGAGTCTGAGAAACATTCGATCTCTGTGACAATGGGGTAAAGCTTCTTGGCTTGTGTGATTTGTTGAGCTGCGCGGCGGAGAATAGTGTCGACATCTTCTTTTGGGTCTCTAAGGAGCGCGTCGGAGAAGTCAATATCGAAAGGCTTGATGCCAACAACGTCGACCTCCTCGATGAAAACAGGGTTGCAGAGCATTTTGAAAAAAGGTTGGTTTGTGTAAAGATAGTAGAGAGTGAGTCTTGGTGTTAAGTTTGATGGTTGAAAGAGCAAAGTCTTGCAACTAAAGAAAGTGTGATAGTGATGTTGGACCAGGAAAGAATGACTGGTACGCTGATGTTGTTAGATCGAGGGATGAATATGTAGATTCGTCCGAACAGGCTTCCTCTTATATAGAATGCACTCATACAGCGTCCTGCATCATGCAGTGGACGACTTTACCTTCCAGACTCTGACGAAAATGTATGATGCCCCTAACGGGATCAATGTTTCAAAGCCCTTGAAGCATGTGAAAGCGTGCCTGGTGCGGGTCTGCAGGGCTCGATCCCTAGAATGAACATGCAGATACGACTTACAACATTCCAGCGCCACAATCACGTTCCCGAACTGGAGCTTGGCGTACGTTCTGGGTGAGACAAGTTCTGGTCTCGACCGACCCCGTATTGTCGTTATCGACGGATAAGCTTGGTAGGGACTTGGACACTGGCCAAATGGAGATATCGGTTAGAGCCATGTGCCGGGTCAATGCAACCATGCATTCCACGCGCGAGCGCAACAGGAAACAATTGTCAGATGTCGAAGGACGTGAAAAGAACACCATACGGGCTGCTCGCCTGAGTTCGGCAGAGCTACTAGTACTTTGATAATTGTTATCATCGATTGCATCGGAGGCTACTGTACGAAGGATAAAATGATCGAAACAAGAATTTGACAGCGTAGAGATGGAACCAATCCGTCTTTGGTATGGGGAACAGTTCTTGGAAAATAGGAGGGCCCGGAAACGATATTTTGGGCCGTGTGTTGAATCGGCAGTTTTCTGCTCAATCGTTAATAGAGTTACTCAGTATATACACATTCAACGGCTGGACAACAGAGGAAATGGAGAGGCTGGCGGACTAAATAAGCTGTTGTTGGTCAATCTTCTGACCACCCTGATGGTGAATCATGCAATTGGTTTTGTGTCTACTGTCTAGAGTATTCGGCGTAGAGCGTAAAAAGCTACGAGTGATGTAATGCTCGAGTTTTCTGTCTGTTGCTTTGGGTGTGATGTTGAAAAAAGAACTCAAAAGGTCTCGGCGATCTGATTGACGCCGCGGAAGGAAGCCGTTGACCCGAGCGTCACCTTCCCTCCCCACACTTCAGCGATGACCCTTCCACCTTCTCAAACCACCATCAATCGTTTCCGGAGCATCATCCTGTTCTCCAATATGAAGCTCATTGTTCATGTGGTAGCCTACCTCGTAAGCGTGGGCTCGTGTCCATGAGACAAAAAGTGTGTACCAAGAAAGCTCCCAGCTTTGACAAGAACTTTCCTCTGTGCTTAACGTTTTCTTATCGCCATCAACATGCCATCGTTCGTTGAAACGCTCAATAGTCTTCCACCGTACTGCCAATTAACTTTCTCTATATGGCAACAAGCAACCAACGATTGCTCGACGTTGACGAGACGGGCAATAAATCAAAGACTAGAAGGTCATGTCGTTCTAGGCCACTTCCCACAGTGTGCCAGACAGCATCACAGCTCTATCATCAGTATAGTACTTAGTGGACCAACACCGTCACACATCTGGGGTTTGTCTCACATCTTTCTCCTCTCTTCTGCTTCTCTGTGTGTTGATTTCAATTTCTCTGTCGATTTGACAAACACCCTTTCATCTATTAATTATTATCAATTTATCATCCCAACATGAGTGTTGCACAAGCACGAGCTGCTGAGCTCATCGAGCCTCCACCTGTAGGCATACCATACAGTGTAGCTCTCGAGGGCTCGAAGAAGACGGGAAGGAGCAATGTCTACCGTAATTGGAACCATACGGATAGCCTTCTTACATCCCTCGATCCGGAGGTGTGTTGCCTTGTCGGAATTTAATTGCCTTGTCTAACACTATGATAAGGTCACCACCGTACATGAAATGTTTGAGCAAAGTGGTATGGATCAGAATCAGCTATCGAAATTACGAGTCCTGTGTACTGACACTCACTAGCCAACGAGGTACCCGACTTCAACTGCCTGGGACATAGACCACAGGATCCTTTGACGAGGACTTGGGGACCCTACGAGTGGAAATCATACTCAGAGGTACAACAAAGACGCAAAAACTTTGGTGCTGGACTTGCATATCTTCACGAAGAGCTTGGCATCAACAACAAGCAGGAAGGTGTCGGTCTCTGGTGTCAGAATCGTCCCGAGTGGCAGATTGTTGGTACGTATTCAGCTAATCTCCGGCGCTCCCATAGCTAATATTCCTAGACCTCGGATGCATGTCACAATCGTTCTACACAGTCTCGCTATATGACACACTCGGTCCTGAAGCTACCGAGTACATAGTCAACCATGCCTCGCTCAGTGTCATTTGTGCCTCACAAGAGCATGTCTCGAAGCTACAGGACCTCAGTTCAAAGTGCCCAACGTTGAAGATGGTCGTTGCCGTGGACTCACCGAAGAACACAATGCAAAGTAGGAGAGACTCCATTGTCATGCTTAACCCATTGAAAGAGGCTGGTCTCAGGGTCGTTACTATGGCCGAGGTGGAAGCGCTCGGTAGGGCCAGACCACGCCCATACCACGCACCCAAGCCTGACGACATTGTCACTGTCAACTACACTTCCGGCACCACTGGCTTCCCCAAGGGTGTCGTCCTGACACATGCAATGGCGGTGGCTGCTGCATCTTGCGCAATGGTCATTGTCCAGTTGAAGCGGGGAGATGTCATCTGCTCGTATCTTCCCCTGGCACACATTTTCGAACGTGTGGCTGAGGCTGCAGCAATGTGGGCTGGAGCCGGTATTGGATACTTCCACGGTAACATGTTTGAAATTGTCGAAGATTTCAAAGAACTACAACCTACAAACATGGTTAACGTGCCACGACTATACAGCCGCTTCGGCGCCGCCATCAAGGCTGCGACATCTGACGCTCCAGGTTTGAAAGGACTCATCTCTCGCTACATCACCTCGACAAAGCTAGGATACCTTACAAACTCGGAGAACCCCACAAACAAGCACATGCTCTACGATTACATCTGGGGAAGCAAAGTGAAAGCCGCACTTGGTCTGGACAGATGCCGCGTTATGATTTCCGGTTCCGCGCCCATCGATCCCACTCTCCAGCAATATCTCCGGGCATGCTTCGGCAACACGTTAGTCCAAGGCTATGGACTGACGGAAACGTACTCGATTGCGCTCGGCCAGGTCGAAGGCGATCTCTCCTCCGGAAACTGCGGCGCTTGTGTCCCAGCCGCCGAGCTCTGCCTTGAAGATTGCCCCGATCTCGACTACTACTCGAGCGACGTTCCATTCCCCCGCGGTGAATTGTTGATTCGCTCAACGACCACGTTCAAACAATACTTCAACAATCCCGAGGAGACGAAGAAGGCATTCACCGAAGACGGCTGGTTCCGTACCGGTGACATTTGCGAGGTGGATGATCTTGGGCGCTTCAAGATCATCGACCGCAAGAAGAACATTCTGAAACTCGCACAGGGCGAATACGTTTCCCCTGAGCGCCTGGAGAATGTTTACCTCAACAACGTGAAGTGGGCGTCTATGGCCTGCGTCCACGGTGATTCGGACAAGGCTTCTCTCGTCGCCATATTTGGTATTGAACCCAGCAGATTCGCGGCGTTTGCATCGGAAAAGACGGGAAAGCAGATCGAGGCTACAGACATGGAAGCCATCAAGGGCGCGCTGAAAGATCCGGCCGTGGTCGAGGCAGCGCTGGTCGAGTTGGAGATTGTGGGACGAGCAAATGGATTCAATGGATTTGAAAGAGTGAAGAGTTTGCGGTTGATGATTGAGCCATTCACAGTCGCCAATGAGCTTCTCACCCCTACGTAAGTCATGAATGTTCGAGGCCGGATTTTCAGCGATGCTAACGATGAATTGCAGATTGAAGCTCAAGAGACAACATGTCGCCAGGCAATACCGGAATCTGCTGGATCAGATGTATGCTGAGCAGAGTGAGAAATCGACCAAAGCACGCTAAGCAGAGCGAGAAAACTGCGGATAGCATAAGATCAACATCTAGCTGGACAGGTGGATCTCTTCACGCTTTGGACTTTGAATCCTCGACATATTTCTTTTGTTTTTGGTATTGGGGGAATTGGAGCATTGGAGAAACTTCATGGGAACAAGGTAGTCCGGTTAGGTAGCTTAGCCTAGTAAATGTAATCATAGTCAAACGAAGTATATCGTCTCTGAAGCACGGGATAGCGGTTGTTGGGTAGAGCAGAAGTGCAAAGTGTTCCATTGTATTTGAAGTTGGTATGTGGCAAAAGGTCTTGGCGTTGAACGGTGGGATGTGTTTGCACTGTTTGTTCATGGATGCTCTCAAGAGATTAATAACCTCGATATCGTGCTGAAACTTTATCAAGTCACCAAACACGTCAATCTTATTGAAGAAGCTGTGTTTGGCGAGTAGCTTCATGGTCCACTCAAACATTCACGACGGTGCCAGAACTTTTGATGCTTCAAAAACCACGTTGACAGCATCAACCTTACCAATCCATCTAACCATAACCATCCACAACTCTTCCATCCGAACAACAATACGCCCCCCATAACAGACCAAAGCCCTTCTCGCCCGTCATGCAGGGCTTCAACATGGGCCGCTACGTGCCGCCCGACCTCGAAGGCACAGTCTCCGGCAACCAGCTCTCAGGAAAACACGCCCTCGGCGCGCGCGCCCGCAAACTGAAAACCGAAGGCGTCCTGATCGTGCGCTTCGAAATGCCATACGCCGTCTGGTGCAACCACTGCCCGAAGGCGACCATCATCGGCCAGGGCGTGCGCTTCAACGCCGAGAAGAAGAAGATTGGAAACTACTACAGCACGCCCGTGTACTCGTTTCGCATGAAGCACGCGGCGTGCGGGGGCGCCATCGAGATCCATACTGATCCGAAGAATACGGCCTATGTGGTGGTTGAGGGCGGCAAGGCGAGGGATACGGGCGAGGATAGGGTGAGGGAGGGGGAAGAGGGTATGGAGATTTTGACGCAGGAGGAGAGGGAGAAGAGGAGGGAGGATGCTTTTGCTGCGTTGGAGGGGAAGAAGGAGGATAAGGCGCAAGAGAAGGAACAGGGGAAGAGGATTGTCGAGTTGTACGAAGCGAGAGAAAGAGATTGGGATGACCCGTACGAGGCTAGCAGGAAGCTGAGGAAAGGCTTCCGGGTTGAGAGAAAGGTCAGGGAGAAAGAGGCAGACAATGACGAGAAGCTGAAGATCAAGATGGGCTTGGATGTCGAACTGCTTCCTGCGCACGAGGATGATACGAAGAGGGCTGGTTTGATCGAATTCGGTCCGCTAGAGGGCGTGGACGATGGCGCCAGGAAGGCCGCTTCAAGGCCGCTATTTCTACTCACAGACCAACAACCTTCCAAAACAGAAATACTGTCGAGAGACGTCAAATCGAAAAGCACGGCGCTGACCAAGAAAGAGCGGGACGCCCAGCGCAGAAGGACCGCTCTTGAGCAGGAAATCAGAGACAACTCTCGTGCTGCAAAGGATCCTTTTCTCTCTTTCGGCACTCCCGCGACCACTACCAAATCTATCTTCCAGTCAATTTCTGGCATCAAACGGAAGCGTCCATCTGCGGATTCTGAATCACCGTCTCTGGCTTCCTCGCCCCAACGGCCCTCGAATCACGAAATGAAACCTACTCAACAACCCGCGCTGGTCGCGTACGACTCGGATGACTCGGATTGAATCCATGAATTATGAAGTAATTACACCGCATGAAGGACTTTCACTTTGGTTGGTTTGTTCTTTATTGGCTTTTGCGGCGTTTTATACCCCCCCC
>Ga0068628_1000921_pt1 | contig 11532 bp, 9 predicted proteins | sample InSIn2gowninarea_FD_77431 | JGI IMG/M metagenome (GOLD analysis project Ga0068628, IMG submission 77431) | Clean room microbial communities from NASA Spacecraft Assembly Facility at Jet Propulsion Laboratory, Pasadena, California, USA -... ... | reverse complement strand
TGTAATAGGGGCCTTTGTGGGAGTTCGAGGCTTTCCTTGCTTAATTTTGGTTCCTTTCCTAGTTTTGAAGTAGAGGGGAGTTTTCTTCTTCCTTTTATTTTTGGGTTTGATTGGTGTTCTCAAGGCAGCTAAGGCAACAACTGCTTCCTTTTAAGTGGGTCCAGGAGACAAACTTTTATGCTTTGGGGATACCTCTTCTCTCTAGGTGTAATGATTTTCTCAAGGCTTGGTTCTTCATGTTTCTCCTCTTCCTCTTCATTTTTCTCTTTCTCAACTTCTTCCTTTTGCTCTGGTTCTTCCTCTGTTTTCTCTACCTCTGCTACTTCTTCCTCTTCTACCTCTGCCTCTTCTTCCTCTTCTTTTTCATCTCTTCCTTTAGCACTAGAGGTTGGGATATGAGAGCCTCCAGGAAGTCACACCCATAGGGAGTCAAATCATCCATGTAGATCTCTACAGGGTCATGAACTAGCTCCACAAATATGTTCAAAGCTACCATTTGAAAAGTGGTAGGGGCATCACATAATCTAGAAGGAAGGACACTATAAGAAAATGTATGCCAAGGACAAGTGAATGTAGTTTTATCTTGGTCCTCTGAGCTGATTTGGATCTGATTGTAACTACTGAATCCATCGAGGAAAGAGAACTTATTCTCTACAAGACCATATAAAACCTTATCAATGAAAGGTAAAGGGAAGAGGTCTTTCTTAGTGGATTTTTTCAACTCTCTATAGTCCACACAGATCCTCCACTTTTCATTCTTCTTTGGGACCAAAACTAGAGGGGACACCCACTCACTATCTAAGATGGGGTAGATGAACCTTGTATCCAACAACTTTTGCAACTATTCCTTCACTATATCTAGTGGGTTCATTCTCCTCTGAGGTTGGCACATAGGTTTAAATCCTTCCTTGATGTAGATGTGATGAGTACACACCGAAGGATGCACCCCTTTCATTTCCTTACAACTCCAAGCAAAGGCATCTATGTTCCCTCTCAGCATTTTTCACAACTTCTCTTCTTGGTTGGCTGAGAGAGAGAGGTTAACTTTCAAGGTTTTAGATGGACCAAATTATACCATTTTGACATGTGCAGGACTTGGGTCCACTATGCATAACTCATTCCAAGGATTACCCTTAGATTCTTTCACAATATCATCAAGAGGCATGGTGTTGGGGGACTGGTTCTCGAGGATTTGATCAATGAGGTCATCTTCATCAGGTTTCCCCCCTCCTATAACAACATATAGGTTATATTTTGGATGGGATGTTGTATGATACACTTCATCTTCCTCCTCCTATTCCAACGATAGGGGTAATTCATGCTCAATGAATGGTTGAGCAGGAGGGTACAATACTAACATTTTGGACGAATTCCCATTCTTAATGGTTGTGTTCCGATCTCTACAAATTATGTAAGCATCAAAAGTTGCTAGCCATGGTCTTCCAAGGATGAGAGGATAAACATTGAATTTTTTCATGGGCTAGAGAACTAAGAAGTCAGTAGGATACTCCTAGGAGTCAATAGAGACCATTACATCCTCAACAACCCCCTCAGGATCCACTGTGGATCTATTTGCAAGTTGCGGCATTATGGTGGTCTTTCTAAAGGATCCTTGGAGGTTTAGCTTGAGCATGGTTTCCTTATTCATCACATTGATGGCGAAACTAATATAAGTCAAGGTGTGAGGGAAAATGATGCCATCAATGTGCACATATACAACAGGACTCCCAGGATCTAGGTACTCTGGGAAAATCACTCTCCCTAGCATTAGATCAGACAATTGACCAATAAAATTGATGGTAGGGGTGTATTTATTTATCCTCCTCAGAAATTTGAAGCATTTCTATTTTATAATCTTATTGTAGATGGGAACATCCTTGATAGCTTGGAGGAGTGGGATTTTAACACACAAGTTTTTCAATTCTCCCAGAAGTTCAGTCTCTTCTAGGGTGTGCTGGTTAGGATGGATCAATATTTTAGGAAAAGGAGGTGGACTTACTTGAGGGACACTATCTTCCTTTTCCTCTTCAGTCTCCTTAGGTTGAGAAGGATACTGGTTATCTGGGATCACTCTTCTAGACCTAAGGTTGATTTCTTGAATCTCCACAGCATAGGCAGGGTAAGATGTCTCTCCATTATAGACTTGTTGTGCCTGCCTATTATTCAAGTATGGATTTGGCTGATCAGGCATCTAAGTTTGCTTAGGTGGAGTAGGATGAATGAGATGTCATTGAGATGGAGGTGGAGGTAGTAAAGCAAGAGGTTGGTTGAGTTGAGGCCTCCCACCTTGTGGTGGATTATTCCACTGAGTATGTGTAGAAGCATATGGTTGAAATGTTTGATTAACATATTGGGGAGGATATTAAGGTGCATAGGGCCACGGAGAAGGTGTGGACCATTATTAATGAGTGGAAGAGTACCAAGGTGGCAAGGGTTTCACTCTGGTTGGGATGGTAATAGGAGTAATATGCACCTTGCATGCCCTGATGGTATGGTTGTGGTCCTTGAGATCTCCTTTGATTAATGAAACAGAGTTGTTCATCCACACCTTCTGCCTCTTCATATACAAATTTCAATCCGGGCAAAGAAGGACACTTATATGTGGCATGGTTCTCATCACAGACTGAGTAGACCTCTATAACATTTAATCAAAATTCATTTATGGGGTGCCTTTTAGTGCATTTAGGGCAAAAGATAGCTAAGGATCTATCTACTTCCTCTTGTCTCCTCTTGATATACATGGTGTCCATTTGCAGAGAAAAGGTATGCAACATTTCACTTTTGAAGTCCTCCAACATGTTTCCAGTTTCATTCTTGATGGATGTTGTGGAGGAAGAGGAACTTGCTAAAGCTTGAATATACCTACATTTCTTCCTAGCATCCCTAGAATGGTTTTGAATATAGTCTTGATGCTTTCATGGGGTAGTTGACAAATGTCTCCCCTAGACAACATGTTTAGGTTTTCCAGTATGTGCTCCGTGATTCATCTAAGAATGAATAACTTGAGTGATTCAGGATCAATGGTGCATCTGACCCTCCTATAACTGAGCTGGAATCTTTCCTCATAGTCCTCCAAGAATTCATCAGGTCCAAGAGTCATTCTAAATATTTCATCTTTGGTGTCTTTGGACCTACAAGATTCCCTATACTTTTTGTTCAAGGATTGCTGCATTTAAGCCCAGGTAGTGATGTTATCCCTAGGTAGACCCGTGAACCAATGCAAGGCTGCATCCTTAAGGGTGGATGTGAATAAATTCAACTTCTGGTCATTAGTGGTATAAGCATAAGTCTTGCAGACAACAAAAAACTCAAACAAAAAAGTATCAGGGTCCTCTGAGGTTAAGACATGGAAGTGAGGAATGGCAGAAGGGCTTATATTCTTCATCCTAACATCTCCATTAGTTTCTCTGATAGAGAAAACACCCTCATTTCTGTTTTCATCCATGGTGTGGGTGTGTGGAATGGATTCTTCTTCTTCTTCCCCAATATGTTCTTCAAATATCGCAAGTTGTTCAACTATGGGGTCTTCTAAGTCCCTTGTAGTCAGAGAGGGAAGCTGACAGTCACCGAAGAAGAGTGAAGGTTGATTATTTGATGGTGTGGGGATATTTGGCAAGAATTTTCCTAAGGTGTATCGACTCCTATGAGGCATGAAAGAATTTTTTTTCCTTTTTATGTGATTTTTTCAAAATTAAACAAAATAAAGAAAGGAAAGAATAAATAACATCTATCTACTGAATTAAAAATAGAAAGGAAAGAGCAAACAACATCTACCTAGACAACTCACCGACAACGACACAAAAAGGATGGTGAGCCCTAGTATTACACCAAGAGTGCTGAAACTTCCAGGGGCTCTTTAACTTTACTTATCAACTTGGGGTTTTGTACAAACTTCAAGGTGACAATGCGATATACACAGTACATGAATTCTACTCATTCCACCCTCAACTAGGTCACTTGATCATTAGGGTTCCAAGATGATTCCTTTACCGAACTGATAGGGGGTTAACTACTAAAAGAAGAATTTGAAGGCTAGTCCTAGCGTAGGGAAAGAAAATGCTTTTCAACTCAAACTTGTAAATGTTGAAAACTTGTAAATGTTGACAACTTGTAAATGCTATGAAAGAACATAAGACTTATGCTAATCTGCATAAAGGAAACTACCCTAATTTTCCATCAATAATCTAGCTATCAGGGCTGATTGAAAACATAAGACTATCTTACCAATTCAAAACTCAAGAATGTATGCATTGTTTAACTAATTCACACTTGCAGATTAAGTAAGTTCTAATTTCCAAATTCGGAATGAAAAAACTAATGCTATTTGATATTCGACGAAAGGAAAAGAAATGAAGGGAATGGACTAGTTGATACTTCTGGTCATAGAGTCCAAGCCAAGGGGTCAACCTACTCCTAAACTAAGTTATGATATTATTGAAGGTCAAAACAGGGTCAAAATAGGTTATCATATGTGTGCTACAAGATGTTGCTACATGATTCATGCACTGGTACAGGAAGTCTTGAAATGCTATAGGAAGTTGGCAGAGAGGGTTTGGAGGGTAAGAATGATTGGTTGAAGTGATGGGAAGTTGGTTGAAGGATGTGGGGAATGTAGGGAAGGTGATCAACACATCTAGCCAAACTCGACACTTCAAGAATGCCAGATTTGGGCTAAGATGGTTGCTCACAGTGACTAAACAAAAGAGACCAAGAACATGGGTTGGAATGCATCAAAAAACAATGAAGAAGTCTTAGATGGAGTTGGTTAAAGGTTCCCTTTCCTACAAATGCAACATCCTTCCAACAACACATGCACCTATTCCTCTTTTCGTTTTCAAAATATTACAAGGAAAGGTGGAAAAGATGAATTGAATTTTGAAAACTATCTAAATCATGCTAAGAACTTGAGCTATGTAATGAAATACCTGCTAAGTTACAAAAATAACATGAAAAGAAAAATACTAAATGTAAACCTTTCCAAGAAATCATAAACAAACTATCTACTAATGCCAGAAAATTGATCTATGCAATGAATAGGAAATCACAATCTGTTTTTGGACTGTGGTGGTGGGTTGCCTAATAATATTTCCATGAGGGAGATGGGATAAGGATCATAGTCACAAAATTTTTAATGAATTTTACTCTACTGAACTATAGCAACTAATCAACCTTCTAAGTTAAAAGAAACATGAATAAAATCTACTGAATTATAGCAACTAATCAACCTTCTAAGCTAAAACAAGCATGAATAAACTCTATTGAACTACAACACTTAATAAACATTCTATGCTAAAAGAAATACAAATACATGAGAGGGACTTAAGATACTAGGGTTGGCCCCTAACCCAGGAGCTTCAACCCTCTTAATCAACTCACTGCTAGATGAAAACAAAGCTTCTCATTATCATTATAGAAATGTCAAATACATCATCAAAATAAGAGTTGCAAGTGCTTCAGCTCAATGGCCTCTTAACTATAATGAAAATTTGAATCCTAATGAGTTCCTTAGCATGTTTATTTATAAAAAAGGGTAGATACAAACATCTCCCTAGAAAATAGGGATATTTGTCTTCGTAACTCGAGAATAGGTGGATCTAGATCTTCCTTGCCTTGCATTGGCATGACTACCAATGAACTCGACTTGCTTGGCTACCAATGACACCGAGTTGATGAGAGATAGAATGGGGATATTCAATTGATTGGAGGAGTTAAGGAGGTGGAAAACCTCCTGGAATATCTCTTGTTGTCTAATCCGAGTTCCTGCACTCAAATTAACTCAAAATTGCTTCAAATCCTATATTTAACACACATTAGGCCACATGACATAGCAACACATATTTTACTCCTCACACTAAGCATAATATAACAAAATTTGTAGATAAAAGTGAGAAAAACATAATTTAATATGTCGATGAATGGCATTGTGACCCATATAATATACCTATTAATGAGCCTCATCGTGTGCACCAATATGTTTGAATCACACCGATAGTGATGCACTCTATAAATTTATAGCATGCATCATAGTTTGGTGTGTGAACGTAATGCACCGTTATTGTTGCGGTGCATTTCCTAAATGAAAAACAATGAGAAAGCTATAAATTATATGTCGGTGCATTATGTCAGGTGCATTTATATTTACTAGATGCACCAAAAAAAGAATATTTAAAAATATAGCTATAGCTCGGTGCGTTCAATAATACGTATGATGCACCAATGTTGGTTCACAAATTTAAATTTTCACCACAGTGTGTCACACTTATGCACTGGTGGGAATCATTTCTAATGAGATTGTGTTTGACGGTGAACCAGAGCTAGTGCATGACTGTGCTTTGGGTGTACCAATGATTTTTGTTTTCTTCAATTGAAATTTATGTTTCTATATTTATAAACACATTTTTCATGTAATAAAAAAAGTTGTATTTTATGTATGAGGTTGATGCATTTTATATGTCAATCATGTAGCAGAGACGTCAGCAGAGGGAGAAACAGTGGGAGTAGGAGAAAATGGTGGACCCATAGAATATGGTTCGACCATGGGAGGCCTAATAGAGGGACAACACCTAATTTTTTTTCATACAATAAATACTTCAGGTGGCTTACCTAGATCTCGATGGTCCTTGCTACAAATTGCTATGGTGCCATGGATTTCAAAAATGAAACTGTGAAAATTTTATATTTTATTTAATGTTGTCAGTTCAATGATAAAATAAGATTGAAATGAGAAGGCAGTGGTACAGATTAAACTTACAGGCATGCCTTTTACTCCAATGCCGTATCATACAATTGATGTCCTTCAAATCGACAACATGATGTTATGTCTTAGGCTCATGACTTTTAATGACATGATGTATATGGCTCGAGCTTGTGACCTTAAATGATCATTCTAGGCATGACACATTTTAATAATATATCACACACAACACCTGATTATGTATAATTATCACTTATTATTAATAAACTTTTGTATATAATATATATTTGTTAGCATTGTTGTAATACTCATCATACTAATTGAAAAATATTTAAAAACAAAAAACAAAATCTAAAAAACATGATTACATTTTCTCTAAATATTCAAATCAAGAATAATATTATTGTGACACCGACGATGTCCTCCAAATTTGAAACAATCGTTGAATATTATTGTGATGCCACAATGGTGTCCTCCCAATTTGAAAGAGTTGTTGAATCACATATACTAATTATTTGTCGATTTCTTTCAACGAATTTTGTTTTAAATGTCATAGGAAATGGTTGAAATTATAACTTTGAAATGTGTAATTTGTATGATTTGAGTATTTTAAATTTTGTGAAAAATATTTATATATTATAAATAAATAATCAAAATTATAATTTATCCTAATTTATGTTCTCCAAAAACAAAAATATCAAAGAGTGAAGTTGTGCAAATACACTGTTCTAGTCTCCAAATGATGCTTGAATGCAATCAAATTAAAACGTAATGATCTTAGAGCTTGAGGTAATATAAGAGTGTAGTGTAATAAAAATGCATTTCATTGTGGAAAGGAAAAGAAATAGATGAACATCATTTTCCATAGTGTTAGAGATATGTTGCTCTTGATAAGAGCTTTCAACATTTTTGAAATGGAGGAATATTTTATGCATCTGAACTCAATTATGAATCAAGATCCTACAAATATGGATACATTTTTATTCAAATTGACATGGATTAAAAAAAAAATCAATTATATAATCAAAATATAAATAAAATATAAACTTACTAGATATAGAAAGGGAGAACTTCGTGAAGGACTTTGATCAACAATATGGAACGAGCTGGAATTTGAAGAATTGACTATTTTATTTTATTGAAATTTTATCCCTACATTTGAGAAAAACCAAAAATAATATCTTGTGTACATATCTAAAATTAATCTGGAGAACCATATAACCACAATATGAATTTCAATATAGTTTTCAAACCATTTTTCAAGAATAAGTTGACTTTAAGTAAATGTATACTATGAACTAGTGTAATTTATATGGATGTGTCCAAAATGATAATTTGAGATAAATATTCCATTTTATGTGAAAATGAAATTTTAGATAACTTTTAAACACAATTGGTGTGCTTATCACAACAAAGGACACCGATATGTTTGAATAATACCAACACTAGTGCATTCAAATAATACTCACATCGGTTTCCTACATTCTGAAAAAAATAAAAATAAAAATAAAAAAAATAAATAAATAAATAAATAATTAAATATATATATATATATATATATATATAAAATTATCATATCAGTGCTCTTACACAAAACCACACTGATACATTTCAAAGAAAAACAACATCAATACACACTTGTTTCTATATTTTAGAAAATAATAATGAATTCAACCTTGTTGGGGATTTTAAACTAATTACAATACTGATGTTTTTAAATACAAACCACATCATTGCATTAAAAATATTAAACACACCATTTCAGGATTTTGAAAATAAAAATGAATTGTATCATGTTGGAGTATTGAAAAAAATTTGTGCCCCAGCAAATGTTGGTGCATTTTTCTTATAAATGCATCAATGCACTTCACTATAGAATGCATTGATGTTTGAATAAATTGAAAAAAACGATTTTTTTTCTTCTTCTTTTAATTAAAAAATGATTTTTCAAAATTTAATTTCATAAATTATTTTAAATAGTAAAAATGTATTCACTATTTCATTATTTTTCCCAAAATTTCAAGGGAGTGATTTGCAAGAGAGACATACCGAGGGCAATGTGCAACAGCAAAATACATTGGAATGATAAAACTACTAAAAAGATCATAACCTGAAAGCTATGGTGATTCACTCAAAACCTTGCATGGTAAAAATTTTAAATTTTATTGTTTATTTTACTAATAATTAAAAGAGAGATCATTTGCAATAGAGACATATTGGGAGCACTGTGGGTTGGAAAAATATTTTGGAACCAAAGAAATATCAAAATCTTAAAGGTATGGTGATTCACTCAAAACCCTGCATAGCAAAAATTTTAAATTTTACTGTTATTTTTTTTTATAATCTCTATTAGATTTATTCATAATTTAGAAAAAAAAACAAATTAAAAACCCTGTATAATAATTTTTACGATCTATGTTCCTATTTAAATTTAATTAAAATTCAAAAGAATAACAAAAAATGCAATACTTACCTTAAACGCTTGTTTCTTCCTGTAAAATTTCATCTTAGGGTTTAACTTCCTCTACCATATAACAATTACAGATTTTCATTTTAGGCATTTTATGTAGGAATTTACAGGGTAAGTTCCTTAGATTGAACACCAAAGGACACTGCTCACGAACAGATCACGGATTAGTACACCAATATCCTTGACGTGGTTAAAACCCTCAAAGAGGGAAACAATCCATGGTCTAAGCCATCACGGACACTTCAGGAAATATTATTAATGTAAAAGAAAGAAAATTTACATAAGCTTCTCTGATGAACGGTATCTGACAAATGACCCTCCATGCTCTTTAAATAGAGATCATGGACCAACCAACTTTTAAGCCATTGATCAAGTGTTGGTAATATGAAGTAGAGAATGAATCGTTGGATCATTTCATGTCTCGAAAGATATCATGATCGTCAGATTGTAAGTTACAAAAAATACATACTAAAGGAACACACTTTACCTAACTATACAGTAGACCAAGTTATACTTAATTAATTCCTATGTGTCAGAATATCCTAACATCCCCCCTTAAGAACAACTTGGGATAGGATTGAAGGATGTACAAAGATCACACAACAAGAGAAGGAAGGAGGCATTAGAGCCTATCCCCCATAATGGAAACCTTCTAAACTCTAACCATAAATTGAAGTTTAGTAAACTTCACCTCCGTGAGAGCCTTTGTAAAGATGTTTGCAACTTGATCATTGGTTGAACAATATTGCACTTCAAGAAGATGGTCGTGAATGAGATTTCTTATGAAGTGCATTTGTTGTTCAATGTGTTTGTTGCACTGATGTTGGATTGGATCTTTGCATACTTAAATGGATATTAGATTATCACACCAAAGTGTAGTCGAATGTTGTTGCTCAAAACCAAACTCTAACAGGATCTGATGAAGCCATAGGGCTTCCTTACTAGCTTCAATGGCACCACGATACTATGCTTCTACTGAAGAAAGAGAAATGGTGATTTGTTTCTTGTAATAGGTCAAGAACCAAGAGTGAAGACATAACCTGTAGTAGATTTCCACTCATTAGGGTCACCAACCCAATCAGAATCACTGAAACCAACCAATAGACAAGATGATCCTACACTGTAATGGATCCTGAACTGAATTATACTGAGAACATAACGAAGTATTATTTTAGCTTCTTTCCAATGACTTTCATGTGGTTTGTGCAAAAACCGAGCAATAATGCCAATGACAAAGGAAATGTCAAGATGGGTATGGGGCAGATACAAATGTTTTCCAAAAAGTTGACGATATAAAGTAGCATAAACTTTAGGGGAAGTACAAGTAACTGAGAATTTGACTCTAGACTGAAAGGGAGAAGGGGCTGATTACAGTATTCCATGTGAAAGTGGTGTATAAGATCACAGGAATACCTGGACTGAGAAAGGGAAATACCATCTTTGGATTGCAAGACTTGAAGACAAAGAAAATAATGCAAGTTCCCTAAGTCTGTCATTTCAAACTTACTTTTAATGCTAGACTTCACATGGTTTATAAGGTTAGGATCAATACCAATAAGGATACAATCATCAACATAAAGAACAAGAATGATAAGGGACTTACCCATGTTCTTGGTGTAGATAGTATTATCAGAATGACACCTAGAAAAGATAGGATCTAAAAGAAAGAAAATTTATATAAGCTTATCTCATGAACGGTCTCCGAAAAATTACCCTACATGCTCTTTAAATAAAGATCACGGACCAATCGAGTGTTAAGCCATGGTTCAAGTGCTGGTAATACTAAGGAGAGAATGAGCCATCAGATCACTTCATGTCTAGAACATATCATGATCGTCAGATTGTAAGTTAGAAAATGTACATACTAAAGAAACACACTTTACCTAGCTATACACTAGACCAAGTTATACTTAATTAAGTCCTATGTGTTGAATATCCTAACATTTTAGATTTAATGGGTTTGTGTACTTACTATATATAGGTCGTTTGACATGTAAAGTAGGGGAACCACTTATTGAATTAGATCCAAACCCTGTCGGCCCTATCCATTTATTCTAAAACATATATATGTCCCACTGTGTGACCTATGTAATATAATGCCCTAGTGTGCCATGCGTAATACAATACACTAGTATATTATAACATCGTTGACTCTGTCCAGTTTATTCATCATTTCTCTTTGTGTAATACAATGCACCAATGATGGTATCTTTCACATGGCTCTGCAACCTCGATTGTGCTTCCTCTGTTAGGGTTATCGCATAAACCCGCTGCCCCTCTCCTTTGTGCCCACGACTCCTCCAACATTCAATGCCGCTGATCTCCACCACATGGCCCTGCAGTTAGGAGGGGTGGGCTCCACCCCCCC
>Ga0068628_1000920_pt1 | contig 11533 bp, 10 predicted proteins | sample InSIn2gowninarea_FD_77431 | JGI IMG/M metagenome (GOLD analysis project Ga0068628, IMG submission 77431) | Clean room microbial communities from NASA Spacecraft Assembly Facility at Jet Propulsion Laboratory, Pasadena, California, USA -... ... | reverse complement strand
ATTGTATTGTATTTCTTGAATGAAAGAATATACATCAGTGCCTTATATAGGAGGCATAAGTGTGCTATACAAGTAAAGCAGTTGGGCCTAAAGCCCATAACAAAACACAATATACATTAACAGTATTCCATAGTGTTTTTTGTTGCAAAGAAGTTTTAAATCTCAATCTAAATGCCTGAAGATGACTGAGGGCATAACGCAACTAAACTGCCTCCCCCACCCCCTCTTTTTGGTGCCAATGTGCATAATAAATAACTTTCTCGAAACTCTACGTTTTTTTTTTTTTTTTGTCTTTGGAAAAATATTTGTTGGTCTTGAATCTGTTTTAATTGGTGTGATTTTTTTTACATGGTCTTTAAAAATTTCCGTAGAGATCGACCTGGCAATCTTTAATTATATATATTTTTAATTTTTTTTCCCTTTTAGGTTTATGTTTTGTTTTCTTCTGTTTGGAAATGGAAAATTATTGTTGCGTTCGATGATTCACGTTGTTCATTTTTGAAAAGATTTCTATATCTTGGAAGATTTGTATCTATACCAAGCTTTAGGGATAGGTATTAACACATTTGACAAATGTGTTCTATGTTTATGATCATTTTGTGTGTTTTCAATTGAAAATTTCTGTTGTGTTGTCTAGTTTTAAAAAGTTAAGGAACTCACAGTCTATTTTTTTATTTATTTAATAATTCAATGGTTGGAGGGGATCTGAACTTTAGATGTATTATTTGAAAATACTAAGAAGTGCCAACTAATTGAGTTACATGGCTCCTTGCGAACCCACGTGTACTAGATGATTACCATTTGGTCACCTGTCGCTTTAGTTCTTCTAAGTTGTATTTGATTTTAACGTTCAAAGATTTCATTTAGAAGGGTAGTCACTACAAAAAAAATGAGTTATAACAGTGGTCTTTTTTGTAGCACTTACAAAAAATGCTACTATAATGGGTTTAGTGTAGCAGATTTTCAAATGCTACTATAAGTCTCTTTGTAGCGGTGGTTTTTTTGTAACCGCTATAATATACTTTTTTTTTTATAGCGGTTTCCCAACTGCTACAATATTCTTTATTTTTTGTGCTTCTATAGGTGATTTCTAAATACAAAACTACAAAATTTTTTTTTTTTTTGGCAATGGTTTCCCAATTGCTACAATATACTTTATTTTTTGTGCTTTTATAGGTGTTTTTTAAATACAAAACTACAAAGTTTAGTCTTTTCTTTTTTCTTTTTTTTTTTTGTTTTACTCCAATGTAGAAAACTAATACCCTAATGAGATCATCATACACCTAAAATACTCAAAATGACACAAATACCCCTAGAATTATAAAATGACCAAAATATCTCTAGAATGTCCATAACTAGAGAACTATTTTTAAAATTTTCAAAATGAACAATATACCCCTAGACCTCTAAATTTACAAAATACATTAGGAATGATTACAATGAACAAAAAAAAAAAAAAAAATCCCTAAAATCACTAAATGATAAAAATACCCCCCAAACCATTGTACTACTGTTATCTACTGGTTTAAATTGTGAAGATGTTTATCCTCAGCAATCTTAGTGTGGTGTCAAACACCTATTGAGAAGACCATAATTTCGTAACTCATTTTAGTGACATGTAATATATATATGTGTGTGTGTGTGTGTGTGAGAGAGAGAGGGGGGGGGGGGGGGAGAACTAACATTTTAGTATTTATTCTATGTGATTAGAAAGATTATTAATATAATAAATATTTTTATTTTGTTATATTATTTATTTTAAGCATAATGAAATTTTAATATCATTTTTCTAAGATTTATACTAGAAACAATTGAATTTTTTTATATGTGAGAAACAATTGGTTTGAAATATGGTATTCTTGCTCAAATTAAGTTGGGTTTGCAACAACTGAAACAATGTCCAACAAAAAGGAAAAAAATAAATTTAGTTACACACAATCAAGAATGTTAATAAATAATAATAATAATAATTAAATGATATTTGCATTTTCTTTAGTAGGCATGAAACATGCTTGTCTATATTAGCTACTATATCATGCAATTTTCAGTTTTGAAAACACACACACACAGATATATAGTATAATCAAATCACTACAATATTCTTACTATCTTTCTATTTTGTATATAAAATAACTAAATATTACAATTTTTTTACTGGAAAAATTATTGAAATATATATTTTTTATACATTGATTGTTGGGATGGGGGATTTGAACCTTGGACATCTTTGTTAGAAATAAGGCAACCAGTTAAGTTACAAGATTCTTGGCTAAATTATTGAAATATTGGAAAAAACTAATAATAAGCTTTCCCGCCTATCGTGCGAGAACTTAGCTAGCACTAAAGAAATGAGAAGAGCATAAATTCCAAGCTATTGGACCAGGTATAATGCTATTTATGTATTAGTCTAATAAAAATTTTGAAAATAAAATGGCTCATACACCTTGGCAAAAAGGTTAGTCCTAGTAGCTGAGAAAATATTATTTTAAATCCACAATTTAAAAACTCACACTAACAAAGTAAATATTGCAAGCAATATTATTGTTTCAAATCCAAAATAGTCACTAGACACATCACAATAAAAACAATACAAACTAGTACTCAAGCAATGATAAACTAATTAGGCAAGCTACAATGAAACAATATTCTCCCTTGAAAGCATTAATCACCAAGAATCACTAAAACAATAAAACACGTTCCCTCTTGTGACTAGTAATCTTCTTCAGACTCAGAATCATCCATAAAATTCTCTTCATCAAGTGGAAGGGGTGTATCGACTATGGTTCCATCCACATCATTTCGAGCCCAATTTAGGTCGTCATTCGCATTATTAGGTGGATTTTCAATCACGGTATCATATGGCTCATTATCACAATAAATGTCTTCATCATTATCACTCAAATCGCCATTACCAACGTCAAACACATCCCTTGGTTTTGTTTTGACAACAACAAGCCAATCCTTGTCTCTTTCATCTTCAACATAATATACTTGTGAAGCTTGAGATGCCAAAATAAATGGGTCATCTGTCATTCTCTTCCCAACATGTATTAAATGTGAAAAATTGACAAGGGGGAACCCAAATTCATCTATCTTATATCCCCTACCTGTATCAACGTCAACCCAATCACATTTGAATAATATATATCTCAAATTATCATAATAATTCAATTCAATTATGTCAGACAGAACACCGTAGTAGGTAATGCCTCCATCTGTTGCTACACTGACTCCACTATTTTGAGTTTTCTTATTTTCCTCATAATCTTTAGTTCGAAATTTAGTACCATTGACAACATATCGTTTCATCCGTCTAGCTTTAGTATTGGGTCCTTCAGCAAGCCATCTAACTTTATCAGTAAGTTTCACCTTCTTAGTATTACTCATGGCCACAACCTAAAATTATGTATGATATATCAATATGAGCTAAGTAACCCTTATACTACTTCTATTGTATGCTAAAAATTATTAGTAATGAATTACTTACATAATTTTGAAACCAGTCACAAAACTCTTCTATGTGGATCTTATTAATAACTCCTTCTGGTACGCGACGTGGACGTATTCTGCTCTTTATTCGTTCCTTGTGTAACCTATATAAACAAATGTAGCATGTGTTATTATTAAGAGTTATCATTTGATTAACATGCTTAAATATGAATCATATTTAGCAATATTACTTACTCGCGAAATGGAATAATTTCATTGCTATTGAATAGAACATAACGATGTGCTTGTACCCATTCAATTGAATCAAGTTGAATATTTGACATTGCTCCTGTAGCATCATCAACGTTTCTAATGGGTCTATTGAATACTGTCTCAACGGATTCCAAATATCGCGAGCAGAATATTAAGCACTCTTCTGCAATGTATCCTTCAGCAATAGAGGCCTCTGGATGAGCTCTATTACGCACATAAGACTTAAGTCTTAAGAGATACCTATTTAGAAACAAAAGATCAATAGTGGAATAATGGATTTCATTGAAAAATTTAAATAATTATGACTTACCTCTCAATGGGATACATCCACCGATAATGGACTGGTCCAGCAATTTTTGCTTCAGTGGCCAAATGGATGACTAAATGAACCATAACAGTAAAGAAAGAAGGAGGGAATATTTTTTCCAATTCACATAATGTCATTGCAATTCGAGACTCAAGTTTCTCAAGATCTTCTACTTGTAGGACTTTGGAACATACTTCTCTGAAGTAACAAGATAAATCTATTAAAGCCATACTGACTTTCTTTGGTAAAGCTCCTCTTATTGCTATTGGAAGAAGTTGTTGCATTATAATGTGACTATCATGACTCTTCAAACCAGAAATTTTGCGTTGTTTAAGTTGGATACAACGTGAAATTTTTGAAGCATAGCCATCTGGAACTCTTATTTTCTTCAAAACTCTCAAGAAACTATCCTTTTCTTTTGGAACCATTGTAAAACAAGATCGTGGCATATATGTCTTATCATCTCCCCTTTTTTCTGGGTGAAGTGTATGTCTTATACCCATATCTTTTAGGTCAAGATGTGCCTTCAAGTTATCCTTAGTCTTGCGTGCCAATTCTAGCACTGTACCAAGTACATTATCTGTAACATTTTTTTCTATATGCATCACATCAAGATTATGCCGCAACATGTGATTCTCCCAATAAGGCAATTCAAAAAATATACTTCTCTTCTTCCATCCTTTTGGTTCTTGGTCTACGTCTTCCTTTCTCTTTCTTTTTTTTTTTTGGACTTTGGTCTTTTTCTTCCCAAAAATACAATTAATGCCTTCAGTTTGCACCATGATGTCAATGCCAGATGGTATAACAGGAGCTTTTTCCATTTCATCAGTCCCATCAAAAAATTTTCTATCTTTACGGAAGCTGTGATCTTCTTCCAAGAATCTTCGATGACCCATATAACAATATTTCCCTCCATATTTTAACCACTGAGATCGAGTATTTATATTACAAGAAGGACACGCAAAGGCCCCTTTAGTGCTCCAACCAGATAAATCACCATATGCAGGAAAATCATTTATCGTCCACATCAATGCTGCATGCATCTTGAAATTCTCATTAGAAGACACGTCGTAAGTTGATATTCCATCATCCCACAATTCCTTCAATTCTTCTATTAAAGGTTGTAAATACACATCTATATCATTTAAAGGTGAACTTGGCCCAAGTATAAGCAAGGATAACATGAAAGAAGATCTTTTCATGCACATCCAAGGAGGTAGATTGTATGGAATCAAAACGACCAGCCATGTACTATGACTAGTACTCATATTCCCAAAAGGATTAAATCCATCAGCTGCTAATCCAAGTCTAACATTACGAGGGTCAGATGAGAAATCTACATAATGATTGTCAAATGTTTTCCAAGCAAGAGAATCGGCGGGATGTCTTATTATTCCATCATTTGTGCGACCCTCAGCATGCCATTTCATTGAAGAAGCTGTTTTAGAAGACATAAACAACCTTTGTAGTCTTGGCTTTAAAGGAAACCAACGCAAAACCTTAGCAGCTTTTTTCTTTCTTGACTTGAGTGAAGCATTCATCAAATTATCCTTATCTTTCCTACTATTCTCCTTACCTTTCCCATTATTCTCCTTATCATTTCCACTATTCTTCTTATCATTCTCATTTGTTGCCCACCTGGAAGTATGACAGACTTTACACTCTTCATCATTGGCATTCTCTTTCCAAAATAACATACAATCATTTATACATGCATCAATCTTCTCATAACCAAGTCCTAGATCCTTAATAATTTTCTTAGCCTCATATGTGTCTTTCGGTAACTTCGCATCGAAAGGAAGCATATCTTTCAAAATTTGGAGCAACATTGTAAAAGACTTATTGCTCCAGCCATTAAGACACTTTAACTGATATAAAAGCACAATAGCAGACAACTTGCTAAAATTCTTGCACCCTTCATACAAATGTTGATCAGCATCTTTAAGTAAACTGTAAAACCTTTGCGCATCTTGATTAGGACCTTGCCTAGATTGTTGCACATTTGGGACTTCTTCTGGTGGTTCTGAAGAATTATTATTATCTCCAGATTCATTCATTATGTGGCCACGCAATAAATCATGCATCATATTGGGTATATCACCATATTCAGTGGAAATGTCTTGTGAATTCAAGAATTCTTGTGCATTCAAGGTCTCTTGGACATGACTTGTACTAGTTTCACAAGAAGTTGTTGTAGTAGTCAAGGGTTCTCCATGGAAAAACCAACATTCATAACCATTGCAGAATCCAAAAGATACCAAGTGATCTCGTACAGTGTTGACAACAAGCATAGTTGAATTCACACAGTTTTCACAAGGGCATGAAATCATCCCATCCATAGTCTTTACTTTGGATGCAAACTTCAAAAAGTAGTTAATCCCTTGTACATACTCTTTTGAATGCCTAGGTTTTTTCATCCAGCTCTTATCCATTGGTATCAACTGCTTTACAAGAAAAATTAAATCAAGCTCAAATTAAATTAATAAGGCCATAAACAAAAACATTAAATTACAAACTTGCTCCACTATCAGGCCTACCTCATTTAAATGTAGGAACATGATAAATCCTTGCCCAAAAAATTACAAACTTGCACCATCAATTACTGTCTAAGTCTAGTTTAGTTTAATCTGGACTGCCAAATCAATTTTCATTGTTGACCTACCTAGGTGAATTGGAATATATTAAACTAGTCGCTAACCAAGAAAAAATATTAAAAGTGAGATATGAAAGAAATTATTTGCAAAATTATGGAATTAGAATGTATTACAATTAATGTAATATAAGTACTCTCTAAAATAAATACTTAATAAACACTTTTTTCTACATATTTTATAACACTAATAGTTGTGTAAATTTTCTAACATATTGATAAGTAGAAGTATTGAGATTTTTTTTTTTTAAACTTTATAATTCAATAATTATAACGGATGGACATTTAAACATAAAAAGCAAACCAAAGCTGTCCTCATGAAAAAATCAATCTTTTATAAGTATACATCAAAGCACCATCCAAAAAAATTGGTTTAGTTTGATTTTTTTTTGGGAGAAAAATTGCATTCAGTTTTATTGGGTTTGAATTCTAAACAATGAAAAGGAACCATAAACATTCACAGACACAAAATAAAATAAGATCTTTACAAAACAAATATAGAGAAAGACATTAGCTTTGTATACAAATGTTAAACCCAAGATCCACACACACGAAAAAATAATAAATAAAAAAAGACCAATAATAAACAAAATTGAAATAACAACCAAGGAAGAAGCTAAATCTGTAATCAAAATATGCCAAAACAATTTCAAAAACAAAAGCGTGAATGAGAGAATATTTACCTCGATGGAGAGATCAGAACACCCAAAGAGAAAGAGAGATTGAGAGTGCTTAGTATATATGTATATAGAGAGGCAACGTCCCAAAGAGAGAGGGATTTATTTTTCTATTTGGTTTTGGCTTTGACTTTGTACAAGTCTGTGGCTCTAATCTTGGATTGTTGTTGTTCGTGTACAGCAACAAGGTCACAAGTGTGAATTGACCTTCTCTAATATATAAATATGCAATGTTATAGGGCTTTAGTTAGTGGTAGAATTCTATTGCGTGAGAATATATATATATATATATATATATTTTTATATTGGCAACGTCCCGAAGAGCGTGATTGCACCACATTAAATCCTAGTTCCATTAATATTAGGATTGTGTTACCAAATCCAATTAGTACTTGGATTGTTGTTGTTTGTGTATAGCAAGGTCAAAAGCATGAACCGACCTTCTCTAGTATATAAATATGTGATGTTATATAGCTTTAGTAAAGTGTGAATATACTAGGGTGCTCTCTCCTTATTTTCACAATACTTAAATATTAGCTTTTGGCTTCTATTTCCAAGAGAAGTTTGCCAACTTTTGAAGAACCAATTAATCTTCTTGCTTATGTAGGTGTCATTTTATCTAAACAATTTATTATTAATTTTTTTTTTTGGTGAAAAAAATAATTTTTATGTATTAGGATCAATCAGACCCATATGATAATTTCATTTTTTTAAAAACAATTTCACTGGGTTGGGCATGATGAAACCAACTAATAACGAAAATCAGAAATTCCAAGCTATTGGACCACGTTTAATGCTATTTATGTATTAGTCCAATACAAAATTTGAAAATAAAATGACATAAGCTTGCTCCTATAATAAGTCAGGTTAGTCATGATAGCTAAGAGAATATTGTTTCAAATTCAGAATTTAAAAACTCACATGGACAAAGAAATTGCAGACAATAATATTGTTTAAAATCCAAAATAAATAGCGATCTAGACACATAACAATAAAAACAATATAGTTTGGTACCCAAGCAAACATAAACTAATTAGGCAAGCGACAAAAAAAACAAAGGCCATAATATTCTCCTTTGAAAGCATTAATCACCAAGAATCACTACAACAGTGAAATATGCTTCCTCTTTGTTGCTCCAATGCTACCTCTTTAGTTCTCCAATATATTGTCATCTTTCCTGTAATATCAGAAACAATATATCTCCATTAGACAAAGTATGTTGCCATTTACAATACTTCTATTGAATAACATTTGAAAATATCAAGTGGTTTACTTTCTGGTGAGAATCGTAAATCAAAAATTTAAAAATAAAAAATAAAAGTTGATCAATTATCAATTACAAAGAAATACAATAAAATAAAACTTACTTCAATTTTCCATTTCATCAATTGCAACAAAGGGATGCCATGGAGATTGCTGATGAGGGGAACCACTAGCCACATCTTTATCCTAAATTATGAAGTAAAACAATAATATAAAGATATAAAATCACATAATTTAGTAATCCTAACAAAACATGTAAAGCATAAAGAATATATCACATATTTATAACCTGTAAATCAGTATTAGCAGGGAGTTGAATATGCTGCATAACCATTGCCAACTTATCTTCTAAGGTTGATACTTTATCTGTCAAGCGACGTATCTTATCATCTTTCAACCTCTCTTCTTCACTAGTTATCCTCACCCCTCCATAATAGCTATTTTTTGAGCCACTTCGGTTAGAAGGAGTTGGCCCAAATCCTAAACCCCGCACACGACCATGTTTCTTTTTACCCATTACCTTAGAAAACGCATCTGTGGAAGACCATGCTATACTTCCATTTGCACCTTCAGTCAAGTCACTAGCTTCTTGACTCATTAACTCCTTCAGTTTGTCCTAAGAATCAGGATAATAATTATAAATTTTGTTTTTAAAAGAAATGGAGAATGGTAGAAATAAAGTTATTATACTAAAAAAATATGATGACACATACAATTTTCTCATTTGCATCCTCATTAACTGGCATCCCATCCTTTTTTTTGTGAAGCTTTACATATAGCTTCCCTCGATTTGGTGCAACCCCATCTTTTTTGAACTGCATCACAAATATATTATTTATTTTAATGGATGCAAATGAATGTAAGCAAAATACACAAACTATTTCCAAGTACTAACTTTGTAATTACCATATCAAAGGCATGTTGTGCATAAGATTTTGATCCTGCAGTGTGTACATCTTTTTTCTTTTTACTGGCTTTCTTACCAGCCTTACTACGTTCCTACATTCAACATAAAAACACACTGATTAAAGTTAAAGTTAATTCACTTTTCTTTTCATTTGTATTTATGAATAAGTGTTCTACCAAAGCATTAGATGCCATAATGTTATTTATACCAGTCCGTCTCTACTAAACCAAAAGTTTACAAGTGTAGCAAAATCTTGGCGATTCACTGTACTTGGGGCCTCAGCTACTATCCCTGCCGCATTTTTTGACTCATCATAATGCTTTGCTTTCAAGGCGCACTTCCAATTCCTCCACTTTTCACCCAAACCCTTTAAAGTCAAACGTTTGATGATCGTTCTTTCTTCCTCATTTTTGGAAATGTGAAATTTTGACTGAATCACAAATACAAAAAAAGAAATGTAACCACATGAAAGAAACATTTAAAATTTTAGAAATAAATATAGCTTTTGGTACTAGAATTTTAATACCTCAATAATAGTCCAAGATTTTTCTTTGTAGTCATTAGGTACTTTACGCCAATTAAGATAATTAATTGGACATAAATTAGGCTTTCTTGCAACAGTGCCCACAAATCGATTAAAAATAATACCTTCACGTTCAACTGGCTGAAAACAGCCATTAAAAGTCAACTTAACCTTTTTTCCATCAGTTAAATTCCATATCTCAGACATACGTGTTATCCCACGTGTGCTACGTACACCTGCATGATCTATTTATACAAAAACAAAAAACCAAAAAAACAAAAAATGTGGTCAACAACAAAAGCATACTTTTAATTAAGATTTTCTTGGGAAAAATGACTACAATTAATAAAACATATTTATTTAATTTCATAATACCTGTAATTTGAACTTCTATATTTGTAGATTCCTCATCTGAATTATCATCTGCTTGAGGTTGAGGCACTAATAGGGCACTTGATCGATTAGCTGATGGGCCAAGTGATTGATCAAGAGGTAGTGTGTCTTGTGACTGATTAGGCCCTAATGACCCATGTGATGGGTCTTGTGGCTGTGGCTCAATTTCAGCATTAACTATACGAATCCGTTTCTTTCCCATATCTATTTAGAAAAATATCAATATAGATAATTATCAACACAAATCACATATTCATTATACATAAATCCAACAAGGAATGTATAGCAATATCACAAACCTAACAAATAATTTATGACCCTATAAGAATGCTTTTTCACATAATTGGTATTGTGGGGTTACATAGAACTGATACTAATCATGGTTTTTGTGTACACAGCAAGTTTTCATGCCGGCTGGTGAAAGAAACAACTTAGCAAATGCTAGTGGTAAGATTAGAGAGTGTGAAGGATTTTCCTTGTGTAGTTATAGTTTTTTAAAAATTTTACTCTATTGCATTGACCGAATCTTCTTTATTCATCAAACCCATACATAATTACTTCTGTAAGCCAATTTTTCGTGATTGACATCAAGGCCAAGAGACTTCAATGAGTAGATGTAAAGCATATAAATCAAAACGGCATACAAACAATGTTTAACCGAAAACACCATACCACCTTCATTAAAATAAGTCTTTTTTTTAAACCCGAAACGATAGAAACTTTTATTTGACTAAGCCAAGTATACAGAGTAAGGCTAGACCCGACTATCTTAATATTAACATACTTTGACTACCACTGTACAATCTATGACATTAGAAAGAGGAAAAAAATGGATGAAAAAATTACAAACCTTTTGAAAAATTAGTTCCTCCTTGCGATAGAGAAGTGAAAGATAGACAGGGAAGAGAGACAAAAGAGAAGTGAAAGCAACAGAAACGATTAAAGAGAGCCGAGGCAAAGCAATATTTCGCGCCCGCGCCAAAATATTTCTTTTTTTTTTTTAGAATACGCGCCAAAATATATCTAAGATTTGGGTTTTACGGATAAAAGAGAATTTCAAACCTTCGGTTACACAGTTTTTTTTTTTTTTTTAAATATTTTTTTTTTTTTT
>Ga0068628_1000915_pt1 | contig 11559 bp, 15 predicted proteins | sample InSIn2gowninarea_FD_77431 | JGI IMG/M metagenome (GOLD analysis project Ga0068628, IMG submission 77431) | Clean room microbial communities from NASA Spacecraft Assembly Facility at Jet Propulsion Laboratory, Pasadena, California, USA -... ... | reverse complement strand
TAAGGGCATATTTTCCTCTATTGAGATGTTTAGACTTCTTCCACCATCTCTACTCTTAAGGAGTGTTGAGCCATCCTCTATATATAAATAGCAAGTAATATATGACAGAGAAGAGAAAGAAAAAAAATATATTGATATGATTACTAACAATCCTATGATTTGTCAAATGAAGGATATGGGGTCTCATCTAGAGCCAACCTATCATGATCATAAGGAAATAGTGAAGTGGCATTCCCACTATGGCCACCACACCAGGGATATGATCCAATGGGCACATCAGAAAAAATAAAAGTCCTTGGAATAGGAGGTCTCATCACGAGCTCTCCTACCCACTTTTCACTCCTTCCTAGTGAATGGCATTGTGATTCAACTAGTTACCAAGCCAACACAATGGCCTCCATTCTGACATCACAAAGCACTTTCCTAGGCACACATAAAGGATTATGGTTCCAAGGGTGAAAAAGAAACTTTGTTAAAGTTATAAACACCTATGGGAAACAGATCTCTATTAATGGTATTCGAATAATATTTTTCAACACCAATAGTAATTATAGACCCATTTCTTATTTCTGTATATTTCTTTCAAAAGAGGTTATGTCCCCAAACTCCTTTTTGAATCTCTTATGCATGAATATCATGTAAAATCAATCAAAATGGTTTAAGTGGGTTGAGGATCGCATAAGCATTTTACCTATGTCAGATTTCCTTCTCCCATTTTCACATCCTTTCATAGCATCTCTATATATATTCATAATTTTCATCATTAGCCTCGATTTCAGCAACTCGATACTTTTTGTGATCTTGCCATGAATATGTACACCTTTCCCTTTTATACTATACAATTGTCGTCCAGTACACTGCTCCTTCATTTAATCGATCGAGGACAACCTATCACATTTCAGGGGGGCATGGGTGATTTCCAAAATACTCCTGCATATGTGTTAGTTTCCTATTTGGATTTACTAGATTGCATCAGATTCCTTAATAGCAAGTTTTAATGGTATTGACGTTAAAAAAAGGGATATTATCCGATATGCATAGTTTGTTGTTCCATTGTTATCTCTGTGTATTGCTGTGAAAAATTAATAATGTACAAAACTTAGATGATATGGGAGGTCGATTATTACGGAGCAATCTCTTTAAAGATGACAACTTTTCTTTAATTTTCTTATTTCAGTAACCTCTAATTTCTGTGTTATTGCATGTATTTGTATCTTTGCCTTGAAAGTATCATGAAGAGTGAAACATTATTCACAAAACTCTCAATAAAATTTTATGTTCTTTAAGAGAAACAATGAAAAATGCACTCAAAAAGTGTTGTTCCTTAGATGGAACAGTTGTTGTTCCTTAAGTGGAACAGCAAGTAAAATAAGCGCAAAAATAAAGTGCTAATCCTTCAGCAGAACAACCAAAAAACACTCCAAATCAAAACTATTGTTCCTTATAAGGAATGAAAGAAAGTATAAAAAAATAATGAAATTGTTGTTCCTTTAAAAGGAATAGCAGTTGTTCCTTTAATGGAACAACTAAAAAAGAATGCACATGGGGTTGTTGTTCCTTAAGAGGAATAACCGTTGTTCCTTTGGAAGAACAATAGTTGTTCCTTAAGAGGAACAATATGAAAATAAAACCACATGGAAGTGTTGTTCCTTAAGAGGAACAATATGAAAATAAAACCACATGGAAGTGTTGTTCCTTAAGAGGAATGTTTGTTGTTCCTTTGGAGGAATAGTAGCTATTCCTTAAGAGGAACAACATGAAAATAAAATAAAAAAATCATCTGCTGCTCCTTAAATGGAACAATCGTAAAAATTTGTGCAAAATAAACAATTTATACAAGCAAAATTTGAAAAAAGAAAAGTTTATACACAAAATTTAGAATCAACGAAATTTTTTGGTGAATTGATGCTAAGGACGGGTTATCTTCCTCAGCAAGAATCTGCATAGTCGAATCTTCTTTTAATTGCTGGTAAAAGGATTCCCGAGTAAGTGGTTTATGATACAGTTGCATTGGATCACTATTTTCTTTGAAAGAGTGTCTAGATCCGTCAATGGTAGTCAATGTAATGGTGCCATTATCATGCAATTTCTATACCTCATAAGGTCCAAGCCATCGTGTCTAAAATTTTCTTGGAAAATCCTAAAACTTGGAATCATATAGGAGTGCCCAATCTCCTTCGTGGAAGGTTTTCTTTTTAATCAGGGCGTCATGCCACTTTTCTCTCTATTGTTGAATTAATGAAATATGTTGAAGAGATGAGAACCTTATTTCATCTAACTCATTGATTTGTTGTAATCTATTAGTCTCGACCTCATTTAAATTCAAACCCACCTCCTGCATTGTTCTTAATGTTTGAATTTCAAATTCGATTAAAAAGATGGGTTCTTTTCCAAATACTAATTGATATGGTGAATACCTGATGGTGTTTCTCCACGTTTTTTGGTATGCCCATAAGGCTTCTGGAAATCTTGCGGCCCAGTCACGTCTATGTGATGAAACTTTTTTTGTAAGTATTACCTCGATTACCTTATTAGTGTTTTCTACTTGGCCATTTGCCTGTGGGTGGTATGGAGTTGTAATTTTGTGCAGAATGTGGTAATTTTTTAATGTTGTAGCGATTTTATTACCTACAAATTGTGGTTCCCCATCTATAATTATCTCCCTTGGGAGGCCATATCACACAAATAATTAGAAAATAAAATGTATTACAGAATCCTCTGTAGCTCTTTGCAGTGCCTCTGCTTCAACCCATTTGGTAACATACTCTATTGCAACTAGTATGTATGTTTTCTGATTTGATGATGGGTTAATAGGACCAATAAAATCAAGCACCCATCGCTCAAATGGCTCAATTACTAACTGTGGGTTCAGAGGCATTTCATCAAATTGTCCCGGGGGCCCTACCCTCTGGCAGTTATCACAGGCTTGAACAAACTTTTTATCACCTTTAAAAATAATGGGCTAGTAATAGCTTGTTTGTAGAATCTTGTGCCTAGTCCTATAGTCTGCGAAATGTCCGCCACATGGCCTATCATGGCGTGCTTTCAGAATGTCAAATATTTCAACTTCTTGCACACATCTTCTGATGTGCATATCTTCCCCTGTATGAAATAAGTAGCCCCCAATCCAAGAGAATTAGTTACTGCGCTACACTATCCGCTTTTGTTCATTAGGCATTAAATGCTTAGGTAATTTTCCTACTACTAACTAATTTGCAACGTCAACATACCATTGGGGTTATGACAGTAACAGCAAACAAATGTTCATCTACAAATTGATCTTCAACTACCACTGTGTCCACTGGCTTTGGCATTCGTGAGAGAAAATCTGCTACAAGATTTTCTTTTCCAGGTCGATCCTTAATTGTGATGTCAAATTCCTGCAAGAGAATCAACCATCTTATTACTATACCATTTGTAACTGGTTTATTTGCTAAATATTTTATGGTAGAGTGGTCTATATATAAAAGTACATGAAACCCAATTATATAATGTCTAAACTTATTTACAGCATGTATTACAGCTAAAAATTCTTTTTCATTCATAGAATAGTTTAACTTAGCAGGAGATAGATTCTTGCTAATATAATAAATTGCATATGGATTTTCATCTTCTTCCTACCAAGAACTTCTCCAATTGCTATGTCTGAAGCATCAGATGAAATTTGGAATGGAAAATCCTAATTGGGGCCCCTAAGCATCAGGGCTATCAATATGAGCTTTTTCAGATCCTCAAAAGCACGGTCACACTTATCTGTCCAAATGAAATAAAAATTCCTTGTTAGTGCATATAAAGGTGCATCAATTTGATAAAAATGCTCTATAAATCTTCTATAATAACCAAAAAATCCCACAAAACTGCATACCTCTATTTTTGTGGTAGGAGTAGGTATTAACAAAATTATTTGAATTTTAGCCAGATCTACCTATACTCCAACTACTGAGATATAATGACCTCATATGAGTCTGTCGGTCATCATCATATGACACTTTTCATGGCTCAAGTAGAGCGTGGTGGAAATACATCTCTGCAACACTTTTTCCAGTGTTTGTAATGCTGGCTCAAAACCATCTCTGTAAGGTGTGAAATCATCCATATATACTTCGAGCTCTCCATTTATTAAATATGAAAAAATGTTGAGGATGGCCCTCTGAAATGTCAGGAGCATTTCATAACCCAAAGTGTAAGACTCTATAAGGAAATGTTCCCCAATGGCAGGTAAAAGTGGTTTTATCCTGATCTTTAGGGGTAATCTAAATCTGATTGTATCCACTAAAGCCATCTAGGAAAGAAAATAATTTATTTCTTGCTAATGTGTCTAATACCTATACAATGAATGGAAGGAGGAAGTGGTATTTTTGGGTTGCTTTGTTCAATTCTCTGTAGTCTACACATATCCGCCACTTTCCATTCTTCTTTGGCACCACTACTAGTGGAGAGATCCACTTGCTGTTAGATATTGGGTAAATAAAGTTTACATCTAAAAGTTTTTGTAATTCAACTTTCACAATATTCTTAAGATGAGGGTTTAATCTTCGTTGGGGTTGACGAATGGGTCTAACATCCTTTTCTATATAAATGTGGTGGATACACAACTGGGGATCAATTCCTTTCATATCGGGATAATCCCATGCAAAAGCTTCCTTATATTTTCTCAGTAGCTGGACCAACTTTTCTTCTTATTCAATGATCAAATTTTTGTTAATGTTCAAAGTTTTTCCTGGCTCAATTTCTATAGTTTTGCTGTTGTAAACAGAGGTGGTATGTATTGATTGATCATGACTGTCTTTCAAGGGATATTTTTCTATATCATTATCGAATGCTACCTCAATCATGTGACATTGTAAATGGGATTTGGTTTCTAGTTGGTTAATGAAGCTGCTAATAATGTCATCCTCTATTTGGTCTTTAAATTCGAGGGCATCTTCAATGGTTAATGGTGATCTCATATTTTCTGTTAGGTATGATACAAGTTGTTTCTTTGTTTTAATTATTGTGAGGCTTGGCTGGGTTGGAGAATGTAAGGCTAAATTCTTGACATTACTCCCTCTTGCTATAGTCATGCTTCCTTGTCGACAACCAATGTAAGCATCAGCAGTTTCCAGCCATGGTCTACCTAAAATTAAAGGATGTCCATCTAGTTGGTTTTTGGGATTAATAATCAGAAATTCTGCAGGGTATTCCCAGGAATCTACAGATACCATTACATCATGTAGTGTACCTTCTAGTCTAACTACTGATCGGGAAGCCAACTCCAATAAGGTTGTGGTTGGGTCTAATGATGTAATGCCAAGCTTTTGACAAGTGGTCGTTGTTAAAATGTTGATTGTAGCTCCTAAATCAACCAAGGCATTTGGGAAGGAGCATCCATTAATTTGCACTATGACTATAGGATTCCTTGGGTCCTCATATTTTATAGGTGCTTCTCTTCCTGATAGTAAGCCAGATAGAGTGCCGACTACTTGGACAATTGGGTTATTTTTTATTCTCCTCTTAGGCTTTTTTATACATAATTCTTTAATGGTTTTTGCGTAAATTGGGATATCTTGGATAGCTTGGAGGAGTGGAATTTTTATACACAAATTTCTTAGTTCTCCCAGAAAATCAAAATCAGGATGTTCTATTGGGTGCGATATGATTAATCATTCTAGGAATGGAGGAGAAGAGGTCGTTGCTTGTTCATGAGTTTGTTGTCTAACCACATTCTCTTCTCGTAGTGCTTGTTCTAAAGGTAACAAGTTTTCAACTTGATCATTTTTGTCTCCCTCTATTTATATAATGCGCCTAGATCTTAATTGAATGTCATTACACTCCCTTAACTCGGTTTCTAGTTATGGTCCTTCAATTATTTGAATAGATTGAACCGGTCTATTGTTGGGGTTTGGGTTGGGTTGAGCTGGGAGTTGCAGTCTTAAGTTGGTCCGGGGATTTTGTTGCAATGTATAAGGTGCTGGCAGTGTAGGTTGAGGGAGAGGAATCATTCCAACTAGCTGATTTATTAGTCTTTGCCAGATCAACTACCAGGTTTGACTCTGCGAGGTGGAGGGTGACCATTGTGTTGGATATGCATTGTTTTGCCAAAATGGTGGATAGTAAGGAAAGTTTGGCCATTTGGTTTGATTTTTTTGATTTGGCCATGATGATATGGGAAATTTCTATTCTGAACAGTTAGGGAAAGGTGGTTGTTTCTGCCACATTCCATTATATTGTTGAGCATTATACTAAGGAAACTGAAGAGAAGAGGATGGATCAATAGGCATACCTTTTTGTCATGGTTGCCACTAACGGCACTGATTGAGTAGATATTCCTTGTAAACTACTTTCAATCCTGGGAGTGAGGGGTATATTTCTATGGAGTGATATTTCGTGTAGATGGCAAAGATTTGGACTGTATCCAGTGGACACTCTTTGTGGCTATGTTTCTTACTACATTTGGGGCAGAATATTGCCAAATTTTGCTATGCTTCTGCTTGGTTTTTTTTAGCTTGCATAATGTCAAAATGTGTTGAGAGAGTCCCTAGAATATCAGTTTTGAAATATTCTAGTAGATTTTTGATTTCTGCGTGGGTTATACCTCCACTAAGGACCTTACTATCCCTTGTGATCATGTCATGTTCTGCTGGCTTTATTCTTGTGTTGCCTCTCGAACTCTTGATACACAAAATAATGATGTCAGCAAAATTTTCCTAATATATGTCACCTTTGCCCATAATGTTTAATGTTTCAATCCATTGTTCTTTCATCCCTTTAATTAATGTAGTTTTTATCACATTGTTCGGTAAGGGTAAAGATGAATAAGGAGATCTCTGGAGGTTGTATTGAAAGCGTTCTACATATTCCTCCAATGTTTCATTAGGTCTCACTGTCATTTGAAATATTTCATCCTTTAATTCTTTGGATCTACAATAATCTTGATATTTCTTTAGAAAAGCACCTTTCATCTGATCCCATAACACCTCCATCTAACCCCATAAACCATTGTAATGTGGAGGGAAATAGTTTTAGTTTTTGGGGATTGGTGGTATAGTCATACCCCCAGCATAATACATCGAATTCGAACAGAAATGCTTCTGGATCTTCCAATGTTAGGTCATGGAATGTAGGAATATGTTGGAGAGGAATGGCCTTCATGGGTGCATTAACTGTAGTGTCCACAATGGGATATTGCAGTGTAAAGGTCTGAGGTGTTTGCTGGTTCTGGGCCATTTGATCAAGTATGTGTCAATATCCTTCTAGGATTTCTAGGGAGTTGTTCCTAGGCTGATTAGAAGGAATAGGAATGGCCTTGACAACACTTCCTTAGTCAGGGATAATGAGCGGTCCTTGTTGAACTATTATCTAGGGGGATTTTGACTTTTCAGGTTCTTCTATTTTATTTTGGATGACCTTAGCAACACTCCCCTTATCTAGGGTGTTAGGTGTTAAAACTATTTCGAGAGGGGATTTTGGCTCTTCTATTCCCCCTGTTTCTCCTTCTCCTTCACGGAGATTGCTAGAGTTCCCTTCCTAAAAAGAAATTGGGCGAGAATTCTCAATTTCTTGAAAATGTTTCTTAGTCTCTTCTGTTTGGTTATGCACCTCAACAAAGGCTACAAATGGTGAAATTGTGGCCCAAAGGGAACCAGTAGGTTGTCTAGAAGCAACTTTTCTAGGGTCCACTAATGGCTGAGATTTGGCTTGCTTAAAGATTTCATCTATGAAGGTTGATCAACCAAGGATCACTGGTCCCTTACCTTTGTCAGGTTTGGGTAGTAGTTTAGGAGTATTTTCAATTTTTTTCATCTTAGTCATACACACAACTCAAATGTTTATTTCTACCCACAAAAAAATTAACAAATCTATTGGAAAGCGGGTAGGGGAGCAGGGCTGTTACATGCTCCGTACACAGGTTCTTACCTTCCATTTTTAATACCCAATTCTTTTCTAGCAGGTACTCACCAGATGCACACTACTCTCTAAAAAAGAAATGGCTACACTCTCTCTGGCAATGGTACCAAAATTTTTAGGTATAAAAGGTGTTGTTTTAACTCCTATTTATCCTATATTAATTATCAATCTAGGTGTGATTTTCTATTTCAAGAGTTTACCTAGTCTGAGGCGGTCAATTCAATCCAAGAGTAATGTTTTCCAATTTGCAGTATAGTAATTCAAATACAAGAGTAAATGGATGCTTGAAATAAAAACTACTTGCAATTTTGAAATAAACTCAATGCTCTGAAACTAAATTATTCACTTAAGAAATTAACAGCAATTATCAGTCAAGGATGTAGTAGTAATAACACTTTCCTTTGTCAACTAATGTAAATGAAATCAAACATAAACAAGATCCTCAATATGAGAACTATGACAATGATAGCCAATGTTCTTTACAATTGTTGATATTACACTCCACACTAAAACAACTAATTGGAAATAGCAAGAAATTAAATTAACAATGCTGCCAATAGAAATGGAATAAATACATTGACTATAATAATGCTAAAAGGTAAAACCAAATACTTGCAATTAGGAAATGAACAACAATGATATTTAGTAGAAATGAACAGCAAAGTCAGTTTACTGGAATGAACAGCACAACATTATAATTGAAATGAACAGCATAACAATATAGTTTGCAGGAAGTAAAAATCTTATTATGATGAAAAGGAACGACAATGTAATTCAGTTATATTTACAGCAATTAATAAACTTTGGAAACAAACAACAGTAAAGTAATGCAATTTAAATGAATGAAAACCAAACCAAACCATCACATCACTACAATTGTAAAGTAATGGTATAGATAGTAAGTGGATCAACTAGGGCCGGGCCCTTTGCTATTAGTGAAGCACTGCTGGACTACTTCAGTATAAATGAATGGAACAGTAATCGACCTATGTATTAATCATGTGAAAATGTTACAGTTAATCCTACAATGTTTTAATCAACGAGAGTTAATGATCAGAGAAATACAATGGAAAGTTCTTGATAATGATAAGTGATCCTCCAATCTTTACAAGCGTTGTCCCTTTTATATTGGACAAGTAGATAAAATAAGGAATAACAGATAGACTATAAAACAATGATCCCTCAGGATCAAGAGATCTTGAGGGATATAATCCATCCTATAACTCTGGTTGATTCCTTTGTCTTCTTCCAGTGATGTTGTCATTTTCCATCCTTATCCTTAACTGTGCGCTCTGATCCTGATCTGCTTGTTTGGATGCAGCTTCTTGGCGAAGGAACAACAGTTACTCTATTTTGTCTTTTCCTTCAAAATGGTAGTTTTCCATTTCTTCTATTTTCTACATGGAAAATACAATAATTAACTAATTCGCAATAATCAATAACACCATATTTTTTGCTATAATTCTTTGATATATTATCATATTAGGAATAAAAGGAGTTATGATAAAAGGAAAAGATAAGGAAATAAATGGAAAATTCATACCTTTTCCATAGCTCAACAATGGTGTTAAAGAGTGGTGTCAAAGCATGTTTCACCCCTTCCATTGGATGGGTAGTGTGTTGGTCATACATTCATGTTTGTTGCACATCTGTTATCATCCTTGTGGTCTATATTCTTGTTGCGTATGTGTGGTGATAGTCATTAATGTAGTGATGTCGCCATGTGAAACTAAGGGTGTTGTTGTGGAATTTATTGTCATGAGTGCGTTGGGTCCCTATAATACTAATGATTATCCCATTACTATTGTAGTTATACCCCTTATTAATATTTTTGTGCCCATATTTCCCCCATATTGTTATTATTGTGCCCCATAGAATCCCTCTATTGTTATTTTGTGGCTTTATATTATTATTGTTAGGTCGACTGGATTATATTTTGACTCCTTAGACTCCTATATATAGAAAGGAGGTTTTGTCATTTGTATCATCAAAGAATTGTTCATTTATGTGATGTAAAGGAGGTTGTCCCCTCAAAGAGGCTGAATTCTAAGGCGTTGATCTATCTTTTCTATCTTTTCTTGAGCTGGTTTCATAACATTTGGTATCAGAGCTTTGGACTCTAGGGTTTCGCTGCTCCAAACAAGTCCTTGTGGCATTTTCACTATAACATTTTTATGTGGCGTTTCAAAAGTTGCAAAAGAAACCCATTTGAGAAGAAATCGTGCTGAATATTGGATCTGAATTTCAGACCTTTTCACGCTATATTTGGAGAGATATGATCTGAGGAAGTTGGTCTTTTTGCAGACTCCTAAATTACATTCCAAACAGGTGACCTGAGGAAAATAATTATAACATTCTCTATGGGAATCAGAATGAAATTTCATCAGAAGGTACGGAAAGAGGATGGGCTGTAGTTTCCTATATGCATTTTTTAGATCCAAAGGTTGAAATAGTGACTCACGGCACATCATACAATTTCGCTCTACTAGACTAGTCTATAATCAAGTCACTGTGGGAGATTTCACATAAATCTTCCTTGGAGAATCCAATTTGGGTCAAACTTGTGGCATTAGAAAGAGGATGCAGAGGGCTATTGTAGGTCAAAAATTCAGAACTAGATGATCAGAAAGTACAGAGATACATTAGAGGCAATATCGAGCTCCTACAAAGTGAAAAAAGGTGTGTAGATTTTCTTAAATTTTTTCTTAAGCTTGGTTTGAAAAATTATTTTGAAGGAATTCAAAGGGCATAATAGAGCATTATTATTGGTAATTGATTCCCCAAGGAAAGAAAATGCAAACACCTAGTAAGGAACCTGAAAGCTCTAGCATGACTCATGAAGAAGAAGAAGAAATGCTATATGATATGTCAAAATTACAAGAACAAGTGCAACAAGTGTCACGTGCCCAAAAAGCAATAGAATCTAAGATGGATGGTTTAAGGAAAGATGTAGAAGCTAAGATGGATGGTTTAAAGAAAAGCGTAGAAGCTAAGATGGATGGCATGGAAGCTAAGGTCAATGGCATGGATGATAAGATGGAAGAATTGAAGATAAATATGAATAAGTTGCTACAAGAAATGGTCACTAAAGGTGAAAGGGTTCTAAAGGAAACTCATGATGAGAAGAAGAGAAATGTTAATCATGATTCCATAGACTCTAATGTTGGATCTAAGACTCACCATATTCCAAAAAATCGATATGAGGAAGTTTGATGGCAGGGATCCCGCCACATGTATATTAGAGATGGAGCAATTCTTCGATCTCAATAATGTGCAAAACACACAAAAGGTATGTATGGCAACTTTATATTTGGAGCCAAATCAGTTTGTATGGTAACAATGGCTTTTCTCTCGTAAACAATTTATCACTTGGGCAATTTTTACGGAAGAATTGATAGCACATTATGAGGATACAAAAAGCAACACTTTTTTTAGCTAATTGATAAGTCTCAAACAAGAGGGTTCAATAATGGAGCACATTGAGGAGTTCCAAAAATTGAACATAAGGGTAAAAGATATTCCAGAGGAGCATAGGATTGATGTGTTCATAGGGTCTTCAAAGGATAATATCCAACATGATGTTTGCCTTTGGGAACCTGATTCATTAGAGAAGGCATTTAGGTTAGCAAGAAAAATGGAAAGCAAAATTATGGCAACCAGGAAGCATACCAC
>Ga0068628_1000913_pt1 | contig 11560 bp, 16 predicted proteins | sample InSIn2gowninarea_FD_77431 | JGI IMG/M metagenome (GOLD analysis project Ga0068628, IMG submission 77431) | Clean room microbial communities from NASA Spacecraft Assembly Facility at Jet Propulsion Laboratory, Pasadena, California, USA -... ... | reverse complement strand
TTCTCCTCGATGCCTATTCAGAGAATGTTGTCCCATTCAAGGGATTTGATTTAGTGCCGGGATTGGGGAGGGAAGAGAGAAAGAGCAAAAAATGGATAAGAAGGACCGGGAGGTGTTTAAACGCCGGCGAGCGTTTAACTCATAAAACGTTTACTACTGTGTGGGGCTGTTTTATGGCCGATTCATCAAAACGTGTGAGAGGACTGCCTTCTTCCCCGAGTCAGATGGCGGTGAAGGAGAAGGAGACGGAGTGACGGGTCGCGCGGGACTCGCACAGGAGCGCGACATCCCACGGCATACACACGTGCCATCCGTGCCGTTTGCTCCCTCATCTCTATCTCCTGCCATCCCTGACTCTCTCTTTCTCTTCTCGCTTCCCATTCAACACATTCCTCACATTTTCGCATTCTTCACGATTAATAAAACATGCAACTGCTCAACTTGGCTTCAGCAGAGGCAGAAAGAGAGTGAGAGAGGGAAAGAGTGCAAGTGTGCGAGGGAAGTCAGGCACTTTCTCTTTCCCTCCCTATTTTCCCCGTCGTCATCATCGTCTCTCTCAGCCTTGTGTACCATGTGCCTCGGCAAAAAGGGATTCCAAAGTCAGCGGAGGGAAAGAAAGGGGGGACGGGAGAGCAGAAGGAGGGAAAAGGACGGAAGAATGCCAGTACGAGAGTCGTACGAGTGAGAGAAGGATCCTTTCGAAATGGCTTCTGGTCGACAGATTTTTTCACCATAAAGTATCAAAAAATGCTGCTAAAATTATTTTTGGTCTGTGACCTCAATATATTTAATAAGAATACGCTCCGTGTCCTTCCCTCTCACACCAGAGTGACTTTTCTTCGCCTTTTCCCCCTCTCCTTCGCCACGATCATCTCTCTCTCTCTCTCTCTCTCTCTCTCTTTCACTATGCCTCTGGTTCCCCCGCAACCCTCTGTCGACCTCCCATTTTCTTCTTTCGCTCGTCTCCCCCTCTTCCTCCTCACGTCCTTCCGTCCCACACATCGACGAGTCTATCACAGACATTTGTTTTCGTTTTAGAAGAAACGTCTCGTGTGATCCCCTCCCAATTCTCCCAGACTGACTCACACACACAGAAACAGTCATTCCGGTTCTGACTTTCCTGCTAACTTCTCCTTTCGCTTCAAGAACGAGGGGTGGAAAGAGAATTCTTTCCTTTCCGCCTTCTTTCCCTTCCTCCCTGGCAAGCTTTCAATGGCACGAGTAGGAGGAGGATGGTCAGGAATTGACTCCAACAGCAACAAAAAAGGTCACTTCTTGTCTCAAGTATCTCTGGAAAGTGAAACACAGCAGTCGGATTGCAGTCGAAACAGCGGGTGTCGATGAAAAATCGGAAAATAGAAAGACCGCAAACAGGATCTTAGGAATGATCAGGGGCATTCGTCTCTTTCACATCGTTTTTCTGCCGAAAAAAAAAGAAGGAAAGGAAAAGAGATGCTGCATAAGAAGAAGGGGGAAGAAGAGATGAGGATTCGCTCTGCTGTGTCAGGAAAGCTGTTCCTTTTTGTTCGTTTCCTCTCCTTCTCTGGTCTCCGGGACTCGCATCTTTTCCAGTCCGTAACTTACTTATTTACGCTTCAATTTCTTTTCCCTCTACAAGAAAACGAAGAAAACAGCATTTGACTTTAACTGGCCTCTCTCCTTTTGAGTGAAGCGGGAAAGAGAAAAGTTCTCTTTCTTCTGAAAGAGACGAGACGAGGGGTTGCACGGGTAAAATGTCTTTTCTGGAATTTTGGTAGAAAATGGATTATTTCGCTGAGTTTGCGGTGCCATCATGTTACACCAGTTCCCAGTACCCTCTTCCCCTTCCACTGATAGCCATTTTCTTCGCTGTACTAAACTCGATATCCATGCATCCCATCATAGGAAAAGAAAATCGCTTTCTCCCCCTGTTGTATCCCTACACGCCTGTTTCCTCCTGCCTTTTGCAACATACAACAACACACAACAGCCTGCGTCACTGATCCTCTTTTCCTGATGCATGCGTCTCTTTCCTCCTGCCATCCTCTTTCTCCCTGATCCAAATCAAATTTATCCCTGACATCTCTTCTTCCGGCAGATCGGCTGCTGCTTCCATCCCCTCTCTCCCGCTCTCTACCTTTCACATGATCTGTGGGTTAATCGTATCCCGGGATTGCCATGCATGCATGCTGCTTCTGAGGAGCCGCAATTTTGCACAGTAGGAGGAGAGAGGCAGCGGCAGGAAACAACAGGAAAGAACTGGCGAGGGATCAAAAATAAATATTCGCTATTTCTTCCTCCCGCAGACCGCGGCAGAGTGAGGGGATTCTGCTCCAAAATTCTGCTGCGTCTGGCAAAACAGGAACAAGAATACAGAAGAGGAAGAAGAGGAGACAAAATGTGAGGAGAGAAACTGCGAGTTATTTTCGCTATTTTTCATGGTAATTTTTGTGTTCCTGTTCCGTCCTTCTCCCTTCTCCTTCGCCCGACTGAACGGATGAAGCAGAAAGAATCAAAGTGAACAGACGAGAGAGAGAATTGGGGAGACTCGGCAAAACTCGCGGCTGGCAGACAAAAAAAAACTCGCCTGTCAATCAAAGAGGACACGAGAGTCGAGCCTGTGAGTGACAGGGGCGAGACCTGAGTGATGCTATTAGCATTATTACAGCAAAAGGCAGGAGCAAGAGGCAGGGAACGTTGAGAAGAAGAAGATGCCGATGCACAGAGATTCGTGGATCAGGGAACAGGCAAGAGACAGAGAGGAAAGGTGAGTTCGTGCCCTGCAGAAAGCATTCGATCAGAGGGTGAGCGCGAGGGGCAGAACCGGAGGATTGGAGGACCGGGGAAAAAAGGTTGCAGGGGCAGCGAAAACAGAAAGCAAAAAAAAAGAGGGTAAAGCCTAAAGCCAGAAACTCTTCAAAAGGCAGCAAATATGTTGTTGCTACTTCTTTTTCCTTGTACCTGATTATCAGCGTGCTATCATATAATTTCGTGTTTCGCTCATAATTAGAGTCCAGTCTCTTTCTCTCTATCTCTCCCGCTGTGCTGCAGATGATTTCGGGGTAAAGGAGGAATGTCATAGCAGCAGCATGCCCAGACTTGAAGCCGAAGGGAAGCAAAAGATGAGGACGTACCTGCTTTCTTTGCCGCGTACAGATTGGCTTCTTCTTGTGCTTTTCCGATGTTCTTTTTATATCGTATTCTCTTATTACCGAACCAATTGGATACCTGATAGAGGAAAGAGAGCAGAATGGTGAGCATGGGACAGGAGATCACAGCACCATCCAAAACAGCTTACTTGAGATACAGTGATGCCACACTTGCGGGCTAATTCTTCTTTCGCTTCTTCACTCGGGTATGGATTCGCCAGATGCGAGTAGAAGTATTCGTTTAAGATCTCAGTCGCTTGTTTGCTGAAATTTCGTCTCTTTCTCCTGCAGGGCGGAAAAGAGAGAGAGAGAGAGAAAAGCACAGGAATGAAATCAGATGGGAATCAGTTGTTAACATCGCTATTCAGAAGTGCAAAAGAAGAAGATAGGAAGGAGCAGAAAAAGAACATTTGAAGTTCATCGTTGCGTTTCCCTCAAAAACGAGGGACGGACAGCCCCTCTTATGATTTCATTCCCTGATCAGGGGAGAGGGGGGAAGGGAGGCTGAAGCGAAAGCTGTTCTTGACATTAAAAAACGTTCAAAATAGAAAAAGACTTCTCTTTTCCTGATGAGGGAAAGACGAGAGCCGGGAAAACGAAAAACCGGCAGACATCACCCGCAGCAGCAGGACTGCAAAAAGCAGAAAGAGGGTCAAAATTCGCTGTTAAACTTGACTGCGGTCCCCTATTTGCTCTCTCTATCGCTTCCCCGTGTCCTCAGCTACCACCATACCAGAGAGCAGAGGAAAAGAAAAAGAAGAGGATGATGATGGTGAGTGTTGCATGGAGTGGGGATACTTTTATCGGCCCTCGTTTTTTACAGATTCCACAAAACACACACACGGTCTATTTTGGTAAGAAATGTGAATCCCCGCAAGACTGGAAACGAGGTGCAATCACTAGATCAAGATCAGAGTTTGTGAAAGAGGGAGCCAAGTGGTTGAGGATAGAGAGCAAAGGTGGTCCTTTTTTCCCTATCTGGCTCCTCTTTTTTCGGGTGACGGAGAGAAAGATAGTCCGAATGTGATGCCTCACAGGACGACGATGAGTCAGATGACTGTGACTACTAAAGAGGACTATCTTTTTGTGCAACCTCACTTCTCTTTTCTAACTTCTGTGCGATCGTCTTTTGTGATACCCAACCATGTGTCAGTTGAAGGGTCAGAGGAGGGGGGAAATAATCACAGGGTTACCTGATACGCATACAAGAATCCTTGTGAAAGGAAAGAAAAACGACTACGAGGTAAAGAGCTCCTTCTTCTCTGTCTCTCTTTCAAGCGGAAACACGACAAGTGGAAAGGAAGAAGGCGATGAATAGGAGGAGAGAGTGACTGGCTCACCTGGCATCCAGAAACCGGGACCTCAGGATCATGACAGCCTCACACGTGCTTTGCTTGAGCTGTACTTGGATTGAGTTAAACTTTTTGTGGATTATTTGAACCATTCGTTCGATTTCTTTTGGCGTGATGGGCCTTGTCCGACTTTGTTCACGCAGCAGGTTCATGACATGGGTCGTAAATTCGTTGCAAGCCTGAGAGGAAAGAGACGATATGATTAGTAGAACGGTCATCAGGGTCATGAAGACTCGAGGAGTGGAATGGGAAAGGGGGAACAGGCAACAAGGGCATCAGATCCGGAAAGGAGGAGGAAGGAAGAAGAGGGTAATAAGAAGGGAACGATCATCAACGAAATGAAATGCGATGTCCTATTATTTAGCTGGTGTTTTGTCGGTATTTGGTGAGAGCAGATGCTTGTTAAAAGCTATGTTTACGCGTAAATTTTCACACTGACAAACATGAGATATAAATTATACAGATAATCCTTTCGGGTACTTCTGACTTTGCGCTTGTTCAAGAAAGAGAGAGAGAGAGAAGCACCTGCAATGTTATGTTATGACTTTTGTGAACGCTGGCCCATTCCACTATCCTTCTCTCTTTTCATGGCCGGCCAGCAGGCGGAAAGCAATCGCTGGCATCCCAAACAGCGAATCCGGTTACAGGATTTTACCAGTTGCCAGCACAACACGAAAAAGAACATGGGAGCATGAAAAACAAATTTGGGGTATGAATTTGATGAAGAGTCAGGAGCGGAATGATCGTCGAAGCGAACGAGAGAAGGAGTTTTGTGATGTTCTTTATGACCTCCGGATTCTCCGGGCCTTGCAGGAAGAGTGAAACATCGGCCTCAGTCCTTGTGTACTAGTCGATGAAAACAAGTGCATATTCTGTCTCCGAACCAAAGAGAAAGAGAATAGAAGGGGAAGAAGGCAGTCCTCTCACACGTTTTGATGAATCGGCCATAAAACAGCCCCACACAGTAGTAAACGTTTTATGAGTTAAACGCTCGCCGGCTTTTAAACACCTCCCGGTCCTTCTTATCCATTTTTTGCTCTTTCTCTCTTCCCTCCCCAATCCCGGCACTAAATCAAATCCCTTGAATGGGACAACATTCTCTGAATAGGCATCGAGGAGAAGAGAACAGCGGAATCGTGTGAAGGGCTACAAGACAAGAAAAGGACGCGAAAAGTGTGAGAAGACGAGTGCACATCGAGATACAGCATAAGGAAAGCACTTGAGAACGAGAGAGAGGGGGAAAGAAAGGTTGTGAAAAGGGAGTCGGTTTCATCTTTGACTCCTGGTTATTTATCACTGACTCAGTATCATGCCATTACACGAGTCGATTAAGTGGCCAGTCACATAGAACCGACAAACAGGAAAGAGACAGGAGTGGGATGAAAAGGCAAAGAAAGATGTAGGAGAGACATGTGAAATGTGTCTGTCAATCTGACGTGAGGTGAGAGAGAGAGAGAATTCGTGTGAAAGGAGATGGCTCATGAATCCATCCTTCAACATCATGATTCCAGAGAGGAGACACCAGACGTCGCCGACGACGACGTCATCCCGATCTGGTGAGTGTGTTGTTCTCTCGGGGGGAATGAGAGAGAGAGCCAGGGAGACAAAGATGATCACGGTGATGATCATCAGCCGGTGATCATGATGAGGGCTGATGGGCACGAGAGGAGAGCGGAGGGAGCGGATGGACGCCGAAGCCAGACACACGAATCGACTCATGCTGCAAGAACGGCGTGTTCAGTGCATAGGTTACCGTGTCTGCATGGCCGGCGGCGTCGGGCAGAGAGAGAGAGAGAGATAGTCAGAGTCGCTCTCGCGGAGATGAGTGGAGATGAGGGGAAAGTGATACTGATGTAATTTTCGAAAGAAGGAAAATTTCGCCTCATCGTCTACTCATTGGCCTCTCTTTCACTCTCATCTGCTCTCTCCCTCTGGTTCTTCTGTGTGTGTACGTATGTGAGCTGTTGTTGATGTACAAGAACAGGAGAAGGAAAAGAGAAAATTTCAGCCTCATTCAGGGTGATCAGAGTGGGATCCCCTTCTACTCGTTGGGAAAGTAATTTGCCTTTGATGTGCTAATTATGCTGCATGGACTGTGCCTTCTTTTCTGCTTCTTTTCTCTCTGCCTCGTCCTCGCAGTCGACGAGAACACGGTATTTCGTGTGTCTGTGTCTGTGTATGTGTATGTGTGTATGTTGTGTGTGTGCCAGAGGAGACGGGGGAAGAAGAGAAGGAGCGAAAATGCTGGTCCGATGCTGCCTCTCTCACACACCGAAAGTAACTCATAACAATCCTCATCAATCATACGGGGATCTCTCTCTCTCCTGCGTGCAGCAGCAGAGGCATAGGATGACATCATTTGGCTCTCGGGTCTCATCCTGTCTCTCGCCTCTCTCGTCTCAACGTCTAGTTTCTCGTCCTCGTCGTCCTCCTCGGTGGAGGAGACGGCGGTATCGCCTGACTTGACACTCGGATCTCATTCCTCGTTACTTATTATTACGCTTCTGAACACTTTGAACGTCCTATTCCTCTGCCTCTCGTTCATTTCGCTCTTTCGCTGCGTCTCAATTTTAATCACGACACCGAAATTACAGTCGTAACTTACATTACACTCAGTCTCGGAGAGACTTTTCGCTCTGATTCCAGGTCTCCTCTCTTTCTGTCTCCTTTTCCCCCTCCTTCTCCCACAATTATTGCCATCTCTCATCCTTCACTTTCTGTCTTCCTCCTTCCTCCATCCCCGACGTGTGCAGCCAGAGATACAAGTCTCTACGCTACTGTAAAACAGATACGTATGCCAATTGATCAGCAGGGAAGGATGGGAATGATTACCCGGAGCATCTGTGTGTCACACGGATACGCAGTTCCATCTTTCCTCTCCTCTCTCTCCTCTCCCTCTCTCCTGCCCTTCTCCACTGATCCTGACGAAATCCTCACCGAGATCCTACTTTGATCCTGCGACCCTCCAGCAGAAGACGGTGCAATCATACACAACGGAAGGAAGGAGAGAGCGATGGAGGATAAAAGAGACGGGGGACGAGACGAAGATGAAGGACGCAGCGGAGAGAACGACGGGCAAAAACGAAGAAAAAGATCCTGCAAAGTTGCTGCGTCGTTTTGCGCTGCTCTTTTCTTTCCTCTCTTCTTCTTCTCCTCTTCTACACGAGGTGAAGCAGTGTGCTCTTTTCCTGCTCATTCAAGCTATTGCCTCATTGTCTCGCACGAGAGGAGACACTGGCAGACGCCACACATGAAAAGGAAAAGAGGCAATGGTTCAGGTAAAAGGGGGGCAGAGGAGTAGCTGCAGCGTTAAAACGAGCATACAACGAGGAGGGAAATGAAAAGAGATAGAGGAACAGGATGGATCCGGCGGTGGGCGCAGTTCACGGTCCGCGCCTTCTTCTCCTTCTTCTTCTCTCCCTTCAAAAGGACCTGGCCTCCGATGTCGCTCCTTCCTCCCCATCAGCTGCTCTCTTCCCGCCGTCATCCTGAGTAGGATCTTCTCTCTGTCCTGCCCTCCACGCTTCGAATCAATCTCATCTCAGCTGCCGCTGAATATCTTTTCCCTTTCTCTCCTTTCCTATCCCATGTCTCTCACAGAGCGCGATCCAGCGATTTCATCCCTGAATGCGTAGTTGACGCCGTTTGTGTGCACGTGAACTCGATCCCGCTGCAGCCGCTGCCGCTTCTGCTCTTTTTCCCTCCTTGTAATTTGCATCACATTAACCGGACCAGGATTAGATCCTTCCTCATTCACTTTTATCAGGCGTACTGTGTTTGTGCAGGCAGTCAGAAAGGGCGCATGCAGCAGGGAGCAGAGCAGGGCGACGTCGACAATGACGAGGGCGATGAGAACGCCGATTTGGAGGTCGACGAGGACGATGCCGTCGCTGGTCGGGGGGATCGACAGTCAGGGGGAAGGGGGAGACACGGGAGCAGGAAGAGACAGGATAGCGAGTCCTAGACGGAGAGGAAGAGATCGGGGAGCGCGGGTGAGGAGCAGGGCGTCGATCACTGACTGACTCGAACACACACACACGACGAGCAGCTGAGGGAAGTCAAACCCAAAAACCAAAAAAGACTGCCAAACCAGGGGAAGGAAATAAGTCCCTCTGGTTGTGAGGAAAATATAATTTTGCTCGGCAAAAACAGGATCCAGGACTAGGAGAGAGAAGAGGAGACTCGGCCAGGAGCATGAGGCAGGCCGAAGAGCCGGGATAGAGGGAAGACGTCATCGGGAGAAGAATCCCGGCAGGGAAGAGAGAGCAGGGAGTCGAGCGGCAGGGATGTGTGTGATGCAAAAGGGAGGGGATGATAACGAAGCAGGCGAGACGAGATCAGCAAAGAAAAAGAAGAAGAAGAAGCAGCAGAGAAACACATCAGAAGGCAATCATCCACTGGACTTTCTCTCATTCTTCTCTCTTTCCAATGAATCTGGTCATTCATAAATTAGGAAGGGATTTCCTCCAGGTCCTTCACGGTAATTACAACCAGGTATCAGAAAAGAGAAGGAGAATTGAGAAGAAAGGAGAAAGAAAAATGCACCCTGGGATCCCCATCCTCTCCATCTTCTCCTTGCAGCATGGCAGTCACTCGCCTTTGCCTCCGAGTAGTACAGAGGAAATCAAAATGAAATGAGCTCCACACGAGGGATGATCATCATCATCATGATGAGGATGATGTTCATGACTTGGGTGATAAGTCTCAAGATCAGCCGAAGAATAATAATTAAAAGGTTTCCCTGCAAGTAGCCTATCTCTTCAGATGATCGCTTCGTTCAACACGGGGAAAAGGAATGAGCGGTGGGGAAAGAAACAAGGACCTAAAATGATGGAAATGAATTCATGTCTTTTTCCCTCCCCGAAACAGACAGCAAGAAAAGAAAAAGTAAAAATACTTTGAGAAGCTCATGTTCTGCTCCAAGTGGAGCGGAGGAGAGCTGAAGAAAAGAAGTCATTCTCTCTCTCAACTTAGGAATAGATTAAAATTAGGTGGAGAGATGGTGATTTTGATAAGTTTGAAGGGAAGGAATTGTTATTAATGGCTTTTGAAATGTGCTCTCCTCTCAGCTCCTTCTCCTTCCCTTTCACTACCGATTTTCATCAGAAAGACGAGGAATGAAGTTGCAAGCCCTGAGAGAGAGAGAGAGAGAGAGAGGAGACGATGACGTCGCAGCCTCCGCCGCAGTTCCATCTCTCTCGTTCAAAGATTAAGGAGGAGAATAATTAAAAAATCAAAAACTCTTCCCTGAGATAAGAGAGAAAATGAAGAGATTTGTTTGAACAGAGAGACATGACGAAGAGGATGTCAGGGAGTGAGAGGAGCAAAATCAGAGGAGAAGGGACGTAAAACGAACATGAAAGATACATGAGGATGAGGAGAGAGAAAAGGGAAAGTTGTTCCCTGTCTCGTGGCACGGGACAGAGGGAGGGAGGGGAGAGAGAGAGCAGAAGGAATGCAGAAGGAATCACAGTGTGTCTTACCTGTTCATATTTTTCGAGCTCCTGATGGTAAATGGTTCTGATCTGTGCAAGTTTGGCCCTATAATCAGAATGTTCTATTGCAGCCTCTCCGCCTGAGTTGCCGGCAGCAGCGGCAGCAGCAGCGCTCGCCGCCGCCGATGCTCCTCCACCCTTTTCGGGTCCAGCGACTCCTTCCGCAATCAGCATATTGTCTAATCTCATCAGTTGCGGATCCGGTGGCTCCTCTTCTTGCGTATTCCTTAAACTCAGAACTGTTTGGTGCAGACGGGGAGAAAGAGAAGAAGGGAAAACACGGCGTTAGACAATCAAATGAGGGGCACAGGAGGAAGGAGCGGGGAGAAGCAGGCAGGCACTTGCGGTTGCAACATCGGGCAGATCGAGTTAAGCATAGAGTCAGAAGGAGGCAGTATTGACTGCGTGCGAGGCAGCAACGAAAGGGCGAGGGATGCATCACGATTATTACACACAAACACACACCACCAGCAGAAGCAGCGGTGGCTACACCAGGCTCACGAGGCCAGGCCACTCTCTCGTCTACCAGTCAGGCATCGATTGGTAGAATGCCAGCGTTGAATAAGAGAGGGACGGAGAAGGACATACACACGCGGGATGCCCAGAGGCGAAAGCACTTTCTTCCTCTGGAACGGAAGTCATGAAATGTTCTTCTCCCATCCCACTCTCCCTCATCCTCTCTCTGGTCCTGTATATTTCTAACCCAAAGGGCACACAGTGACTGGAACTATCCTCATTTCCCGCCAACAAACGCTGATCTGATGAGGAGAAGATAAAAATTCATCCGGCTTCTCTTCTCTCTCCTCGAACGTCACTTCTCTTGTCAAATATTTTCCCTGAGCAAACAAACACACCTTCAGGCTGAAGGAGAGTCTCTCTCTCGCCTCGCGATATCTATTAAATTTAATGCCAGCAGGACTCGCGACTTCATGTCACTGTTAGTTCAACACAGGGTTTGACTTTGAGTCAAAATCAATCTTAACGTATGTGTGCGAGGAGAGAGAGAGAGAGGACTACTGCTCCGGATCTTCGTGCGAACGGAAATGATGTTTGATTCAATTCCAAGAATCTTTGCAAACTTATCGTCCCCTCCTTTCCCCAGCCTTCATCGTCATTCAATTCTTTAATTAAATATCCTGACTCTTTCCTTCTCTCTATTTCCGATGACGTCGTCATACGCCGCCCAAGTAGAATAAGAATAACACTGGTGGCAGTTGCTGCACACCATGTGACACACTGTGTACGACGTGGGGAGAGAGGGAAATGAGGGGAAAGGAGCGACAGAGACAATAGGACAATGGATCTCTCCCACACGACAATGCAATTGCCGCTGGTGCAATGGATTCGATTCCCTTCCTCACGACTCTTACACACACATACATTCCCTCATCAGCTGAGGGGGAAATGGGGAGAGCAGGACTCGGGATTCCTGTCACTCTCCCTTCCTCAGTCACAGAACAAGAGTCTTGCATTTCGGAGTCTAATGGCAAAACACTGTTTTTTGCAGGATGCATTACTTTTGCAGAGAGAAACAAGCAAAGCCTCCTCTCACTTCAGGAGAGTAAAAATCATTTCTTGTTCTCTC
>Ga0068628_1000912_pt1 | contig 11561 bp, 4 predicted proteins | sample InSIn2gowninarea_FD_77431 | JGI IMG/M metagenome (GOLD analysis project Ga0068628, IMG submission 77431) | Clean room microbial communities from NASA Spacecraft Assembly Facility at Jet Propulsion Laboratory, Pasadena, California, USA -... ... | reverse complement strand
TGTGAGAAGTTGTAAAATTGACTAAGTATGAAACTTGGTGTTTCCAAGTATATTTGTAAAGCTTTGTAATATTGAAAGACTATATAATAAATTATTCAAGTAGACTCATTGTTCAGGGAGTTGCCCCTCCCTTTATACTGTGCAATTGTGTTCTCTTAATCGCTGTTGATAATGAATGTGTATGGGTGTTCATTGGTATAAAGGAAACATAATAATTACTTAGTTGAGAAACACAAACTAAGTAGGACATATGGTTAGGTGTAGTCCATGAATATAAGTATTGGTGAAAAGAAAGTGTTCAGTGTGCCGCACCTCGCCAAGAGCGGTTGAAAGACTACCACCGACCGGGGGGTGTGACAACTGGGATGTGTATCAATATCTTTTTGGAAACATGCATTGTCTCCTTGCTCTACTATTCTACCCAAAAACTAGTAATGATTGCATTTTGTAATTTATACTAAATCATTTCCAAACTACATACCGACAGTAAGCAGATTATTCATTATTTTAGTTCACAATAAACATTCAACTGATCTACTCATAATAAGTATCATGATAGTATCACTTATCTGTATTTTGTTACCACTTCTACCAAAACGGAACAGTTGGGTACCTTGGGCATCAAGACTCTATCCAGCCTCAAGTCCTGCACCCCACATCTTGTTCCCTCAACTTTCTTTCCCACTGGTTATATCTTCCATCTCAAGGAAGAATATAACACAGTCCTTTGCTTTCTTACCCCCCGCCAGGGTTCTGCCCTCTTTTCCCTTTAAGGAAAAAAGACAAAAACTGAAAGAGCAGATGTAACTATACTTAGAAGTTGATTTACATGTTTTCTTTTGATTCTTTTAACAATCCGGTCCAAAGTCTTCCAAATAATAATTAACAATATTTGTTTTGACAATTTTAAGCCCAATAATTTTAACATTTAAATAACATAAATGGAATTAAACTTGATAAAAAGAACAACTCATAAAATCTTGATGTATGTTACATGTAACTTGAACAAAATTATATAAACTTTGTGTAATATAGTTTGGAGTGCTAGACACTAAGAAAAAAAATTGATTAAACTTCATTTAAAACATTAATTTTATTTATGTTAAAGTTGAGGTCAAATAACATTATATATGAAAATAGAGTAAATATCATTTTAAAAAAATTGGAAGTGTTAATAAAATGAATGAAAATTAATTTCAAAATATTAATAAAAGGAAAGAAAATTAAATGCAAGAATATTATATATATTTAATTAGAATTTTAATAAAATAGCTAATAACGAATTGAATTTTAATTGATGATTATTATAGGTGATAAACTGTTGATATGTAGAAATGTTACACAATGTGATGATATGATTTATATTTGATTTATAATAAATTCAAGTATAATTTTTTATTTTTTTCTAATAAACAAAGTTAAACAAATAAGTTTTTGATAAATTATATAATATATATATTTTTTTTACCAAAATACAAAATGATTTAGTTCATTAATTTAAAAAAATATTATAATTTATAATAATTTTATTTATTAATTATAACAATAAAAGAAATATGCCCACGGGGTTTTGGATTGACGGTGAATGGGTGCGCTGTTAAGGCACTCCTTGCGATAGGTCACTGGTTCAAATCCCCCGTGGGTACTTAGGTTAGTCTTAATATAGAAAAAAAAAAAACAATAAAAGAAATATAAACAATTTACAGCATTGATTCATTCTAACTGAATGTTTAAATTTCAAAACAAACTACGTATATTAATTTAAGTAATAATTTTATAAATAAATAATGTGTTAAAGTTCACCGTCATTTCTATGGCATATAATAATTAATTAAAAATGAGGTTAGCACAAAAAAAAAATTATTCATATTAATTTAAATAATATTTTGTAAGTAAATGATGTATTAAAGCTTTTTATTAAATTTTTTTATTTTAAGCTTCAAAAACATTGAAGAGGTTTGAGCATAATATGTATAATCTTGGGAGGACTATCAAATATATCACATAAAAAATAGTTAAACCCAAAAAAAAAAAATAGAATAAAATTTAACATTGTATTATTAGAAATCTGAAAACACAATATTTGAAAAAATAAATAATATAAAATAATGAATTAATAATATAGGGAATTTATATCAGTGAATAAAATTATAATGAAATATAAGAATTATAATTATAATGAAATATAAGAATTATCAATCAATTTCACTTATAATTAAGTGTGAAATCTCTTTTTAATTAGTTTAATTTTTTAATAATTATAAAATAAATAATAATAATAATAATATTTTTTATTTTTTATTTAAATTTGATTTTCATAATTACTTAATCAATATAAAATTATGATTTATAAAATATTGGAAAATATTTTTTTCACATATATAACCCAGCTAAATAAATAGCCCCAAGGGTTAGCTCAACTGGTCAAGTCGTGCCTCCCTAAAATGGGAGGTCACATGGTCCATTCTACCCGAAGCCCTTAGAGTCAGGTCTGTGATGGCAGAGGAGTTTGATTCTAGAGATCACCCTTAGAATTTACGTGGACGTAACCTGCACCCTTGACCATGGCTGCTAAACAAATTTTAAGATGCCACTCACAGCGTATTTAATAGATGATTTATACTAACTGTATGTGACACCCTAACAAACATTTATGATAACTAAAGTAAATATTATTTCTTTATGCAGTGATTAAAATTTCTAGAACCAAAAGGAACTTGGGTCAAAATAGAACATCATATTATACTGAGGAAAATCTGATATTAAATCCAAAATGCCAAAGTGTTTGCAAGATTATTCATGGCACTACAACATAGAATAGTAGAAAACGTGAAGCAAAGTTGTAAGACCATTCTCTCACAATGTAAGAGCATGCCCTTTCCATTATTTATCAAACGATGATGATGCATCCAACAAAATTCATCTGTTACTGGCGGCATTGTGTTCAGGCCAATGTTGGGGCTGGGGCTAGCACTGCTACTGGTGGGCTTGCAGTTGGCGTTGTTGGATTTGCGGAGTGGTTGTTGCATTTAGTGCAGCACTGGTTCCTGTTCGTTAAAATGTAGCATGTACACATCTTCAAGTTCCACAAGTCCTTCATCAAATTCCATAGCATTGGAACTGCACACCACACAACACAACACCATATCAATAATGAATTTTGAGATAAGTTTACGAAGCAGTAGTTTAGTTGTCAATTTCTCTATATAATAAATAAGATTGATAAGATTTACTCAAAATTTACTAATAAGACTGATAAGATTTCTCTATATAATAAGATTTAATCAGAACTTTGAACCAATTGTTTCAAAAATAAGATGGAAAAGAATAAATAAAGGTCTTAAACATACATATACAATTTCCAAACCATTAGTCCCAATAGTGGGACATGCAATGAACACCTACTCCTCCAAAGAAATATACTCCCTCTATGCTAAGGAGAAGCCAAGCCTCTCAACAGAACTCCCAAGCTTCTAATCCTAAGCAGAAATCTCACCAAAAGCCTTTTACACAAGTTATGAGGGTATATTTATAATAAATGAGACAACTAATCATCTCCCCTTTGTGACTCTTAGACTTCCCTCATGACTCTTTGACTTATCCCAACCATCACCTATGGACTTCATTACAAAATTACTTTCCACATTCCTCAATTGACACTTGGAATTTCACTTATAATTAATTACAAAATAATATTGTGATATTTATCATATGCATATAAGACAAAATTGGTTAGAGTCAACTAGACAAGCCTAATAAGACAAAAAATAGTGAAGCTTGAGTTTGGGAAAACTATATCTCAACCACTTCAACTTGTAGTTTCCCGGTCATATAATTGTATCAAGCTTTGTACTGTGTGATGACTTCCCCAAACTTTTTGATGGGATCAAGTTAGAAGCGGACTTTAGCCTCCATTACATCTAGGTAAACTGCATTGGAACGAGTTTTAGTTTCCTTCTTTAGCAAGAGAAACATGATATTGATCTAGATAAGGCAACAAATATAATTTTGCATATTATGCATGTTCACCTCTAGATCTTCCTTGGTAGTGATCTTCCTGAGTTGGTCCAAGTATTATTCAACCTATTGTTTTATTTTATTCCTTCTTTTGGCTTCGGTGAGTGAGCCAATTGAAGGGATCTTATGTGACTTCAACATGAAATGCACCCTATTGTACAATTGTGCATACAAGGCTTGAATGTTGGCGATGAATGAGTGAGTTGTTTGTTACTCTGGATAAGAATATAAACCACTACTTTCTCCAACTGAGCATTTTATCATGTATTCTTCACCAACTTGGGAGGTGCACCTTTGTATTCCATTTTCCACTCATGCATGGTAGTGATGGTTGTATGAAAAACCTTGAGATATTTAGCATTGCCATTTCACTTCTGTTGCATGCTGTGCAAGCGGAAAACTTTTTTATGCACCATGATAAGCTCCTCATAGAGGCATCTCATGGTCTCTCCCAAAGTCGATACTTCACCAAGTATTAATTCATTAATTTTTTCTAGATACACCTATGCAGGGGCTACCTTTTAGACCTCTTTTTGTATTTATTCCACTTTTTCCTTGCAGCCTATAAGTTCTTTTCCATCTGTCTATTCTTGTCCATGAGATACTCTATGTTTGACTTGGTAGCACCCACGAAGGCCAAATTGGCTACAACAATGGATTCTGGATTCCTCCTGGTATTCGTCATACACACCCTTTCTCTGTTGAAAGCAGGAGATGTGATATCATCCAGAAAGTGTTTCCTTCTCACTTGTACAATCTTATTCTAAAGCTAATCATAAGGTAGATTGTATGTATCCATGACCAACCATCACAAGAGGAAGAATTTCCTCTTCTTCACTCGGAGCTTGATCTGTTGTCAGAGGAGGGAGAGACTAAGTAGTGATCTACTACGTTCTCAACATGAGATCAACATCTTTGTTTTTCTACTCTGGTTCCACCTCCATATCTTGAATTACTATTAGATCTTCAATTTCCTGAGAAATTTCCTTATCTTGCAATTTATTGCTCTCTTCTTCTAGTAGTCGGTTTTTTTCCTCTTCTTTGGCTTGCTTCTGTGATTTTTCTTCTTCTTCTTTCTTCCTCCTTTTTTCTTCTTCTTTCCTTTTCCTTCCTTCTTGTTTAGTATGTTCTTGTTCTTCCGTGTGCTTCAATTATTCCTCCTACATCCTCTGTTTTCTCTTTATTTCTGCTGTTGTGGCATACTTCAAGGCGATTGGATATGCTTTCCATTTGCAGATCTACTCTTCTGCTAGACTGTGCACAAACTTGTATTTCCCCTTTTCATGGATTAGGTTGTGCCTAACTAATGGTTCTACTTCCAGAGTTGATTTCGATTGAGAAGTAACATGTGATATACCTGCAAAGATGATTGGTTAGTGGGGCTTAGATCCATTGTAAAAATTATTTATCCTTTCCTCCTTGGGCCTAAAATAAGTCCCACGCAGCCAACTATAATGTATCTTTTCATAGTGTTCTTGATCCAGAGATTAAAATTTAGCTCGAAAATGAAAGTGGCTAGAATATTTCGAAACTAGTGTAAATTCATATTGTTCAGTGTTCTAATTCCAACGACACTTGTTTCACCTAAATTTGATGTCGTATGATGAAGTTATGATGTTCTGATCATTTGGATCAATAGCTAAAAAAATTGGAGGGTTACTAATTTTCCTGTTGACTGAGCAGCCATACTATTGATGTCAATGTGTATACTCAGCATGTATGAACCAATCCTGGCTTGCCAATTGGTAGCCTCATACAAGGTTGGATGGCGCATTTTCATTGGTTGGATTTTATATGTTGTGGTCCAATGAGAGGAAGCCACATGGCCCAACCAGAGGCCGCCACATGGCACCTCATGGTTGGTCAAAATTTTATGTCTTGGCCCCATAGGCTCGGTAGGGATTGAACACATGACCTGTCTCATACAAATCCAATGCTCTACGAACTCATCTACGCATTGGGTATTAACCGATATGCACCTCTACCTATTGTTAAAGGGTGGTTGGACGTTTTTTGGGATGAGGAGTCAGTAAGTGGACTTGGACCCACAGTCACCTAACACCCCATAGGAGCTTAGCAGAGAAGGGCTCGGACCTACCCAAACTTTGGTCACGGGATCATCTACAAAAACTTAGTGGATGACAAAAAGGGTTCTGGGGCTAGCCATGGCCCATGGTTACGAGATCTTCCCATATGACCTTGTCACTCAGCAGAAAGGATCCAAGGAATGAGGTTGTAACAACTCTTGTGAAAATTTCATGTAATAAAAGTTAATAAAGGAAAAAATAAGACCATAGTTAAGGGACATTTATTCCAAGCTAAATTTTCAGCAAGACATCCTAGTATGGGTGTTCATTAGTTTATTATGACTAAGGAAATTGGTAGAGGAAATGGCTAAGTCTTTAGAAAGGAAAAATATAAATTTTGGCATATTCATTTATGAAAATAATGGAAATTAGGAGAAAAAGGAGGTGAAGGGTCACAAGTTGCATGTGAGGAGGAAAATGAAGGAAAATAATGGAAAATGAAGAAAATAGAGGCTTCATTAGTACAAAGGCTTCTAAGGATCAATTGGTAACTTTTTTTCAGTTCATTTTTAGAGCTCTCTCACTATACTCTCTCCTTGTCTCACTATTGAAAACAGGGAGTTTTCCTGGAGCATTTTTGCACTGGGTCAAGAAAGGCAAAGAAGGCAAGAGGAAGTAAAGATCAAGGAGGGAAAGGAAGGATCAAGCACCTACAAAAGTATTCTTTGCAGGTATCAATTTGCATGTGTATTTTCCTTGCTATATTTGGCATGCATAGTATTTCATGTGGTTCTTTTATTGTTATGGCATCAATTTTTCTAGATGTAACAATGTTTTCAGCCTAGCCTTTCCATTTCCAGATAGACATGGTGTGATGGGGTTCTCATGTTTTTGTTGAGCTTGATTTTTGGATGGATTCAATGCTGAGTACTTGGTGGATCTTTGAATGATAGAGCACATGGCCTAGTGGTCCCTAAACTAGACTGTGGATCACAGTAAAGCCACTGGCCTAGTGACCCCTGAGAAAAAATAACCAATCCCAACAGAGATGTAAAACCTTTTAAAAGGATGAACGAACACAAGAAATGATTAAGGAAGCTTTAAACACTAGGATTCCAGTGGAAAAGAATAGAAATAAAGTTCAGTAAGGAAGCAATAATTCACACTAGCCAAAGGACAAGTTAAACATTGAAATTGAAGAGATGAGGAAGTTGATGTTGAAAGGGTATCATAATAGGTATATTGGACAAAGAGGAAAAACGATGATAATAGATTGAAAATTAATAAGCAAGTCTACATCAACAAAGTAGGAGGAGAATTGCAACATAAAATTTGGAAGCCTCGAAGATGGGGAAAAACAACATAACAACAACAACATGAAAAGGAAATGATCAATGACAGTCTAAATTTTGGGATCCATGAGGACTCCAATCAACCTATGAATATACATGGTCTAGAGACCATGAATGTTTTCCACATTGGAACTATGATGTAGGAACAACTTACCTCTAAGTCAAAATTCATTTTAACTAGACCTAGAAGTTTCCTTTACCAAGGGATTTGGTTCCCCAAGCTAAATTTAATTATTTAAATGCATTTTCATATGTTTTTAGGTGAATCATATGTAAACAAGGAAAGTGATAACTATTGTAATTAGATCTACTCTTTAGAAGAGATATCGAGAATATATGAGAAAGTTATAGATATTGAGGGTAAGTTAGATCTCATGAGAGGAATGGATCTAGTTGAGGATTTTGTGGATCTCAACAAAACCATAGAAATCCTAGGAGGGATTTTACCATTTGAAACCAATTTTAGTTTAGATCCACTTCTATAAATTTGTGGAAATTTACGAAGAATAATAGTGTGGTAGAGAAATTTGTGCCCATATTGTGAATCAATGAGTTTGTAAATATTGTGAATATTGTGTGCATGTGTGGATTGTGTGTATGTGTGGTATATTTTTACATTGAGTAAGGTAAGTGTACTTTTTGTGTTGAATTAGATGCGTATGTTGTATGGAAAATGGAGGGAAGACTGAGCCCTTATGATAATGTCAGCATCATTGACATTAAATATAATTTAAATGTATGACCTTTGTAGTTAAAAGTCAAGAATTAACTTCCCTTCTTCGTCCAATTCTTGAATCCTCCTCTACATTGGCATAGTTTGCATGAAATGTTTTTTTAGAAAAGGTAGGTGAAAGGGATTATTGATGTGAGAGGAGAGAAAATCTAACTCATAATACATCTCTCCAATATTACAAAGAATATTGTCACACACCCCCTAGGCACAATACTACAATTTCTGTCCATGATGTGGACTTTTATATTCAATTAATAGACTTACATTCCACATCAACCCTTATGCATAAATTGCTACTTGGAGAACAAAATAAATCATGGCATTGAATCAATAAGATTCGAGCATCTAGACTTCATTTCTATGAGGATTCAACACAAGCATTAAATGAATGTTATCATGAATATATTGTGACTAGTATTTCCATAATCATGATCATATGCCTACTGGCACAGTCGAAAGTATTACTTATGAAATATGAATAATTAGCTAAACGAGCCTCGGTGGATGAAATTCACCTCATGAAGCGTAATGCATAGCATAAACAACCTAAACCCCAAACTATACAGTTTCATGCCTTAAACACATAATTACTCCTCCTACATAGTTGTCTCATGCATACTTATTCACCATTATTTTGTCATCTCAAGAACAAAGATTATTCATGCATCATACACTCACAAATCTGACAACATTGAAAGTAATGAATCATAAGATGGCATATGAAATTGTACTCATAAGTTTAAATATGAGACAAAAAAAAGAGAAATGGGCCACATACAATACATCCCAAGCAATTGAAGTAAACTAGCTTAGCTAAAAAGAGTCACTTGGAAAACTGAGCACCACCACCCAACCTAAAATTGACTTCTTCCAGTTCACCCCCAAGCCAAAAGTTCTTGCCATGGATCAACTACCTCTTGTTGATCTCTTCAATGGGTATTTAATACCCTCTTTCAATATATGGTTTCCATTATCGACGTCCCATTTTTATGGATCTTTTTTATCCATTTTCTTAGTATTTTCCCAGAAAATTGTGTCTTTCTCTCCCACGAGGCTTTTCCTCATAAAAGCTTTCCTTTCTCTCTCACAAGAATTTTATTTTTTCCTTAACTTACCATATTTCTCTAGCTAAGTAGCTTAATGGATATTTATCTCTAATCCTTAAGCTTATCTAGAATTGGATCTAGAAGACTTATCAAGAAAAAATTATCCCTTCCCATTCACTAATGGGATTTGGCAAGAATCTCACCTCTTGGTGTCTCACTTTTCCAAGTGATTTAATTATTTTATTTATTTAATAATGTATTATTTAATTTTCTTGTTACACATCATAGCTAGCTTCTCTTAGCTTAGTTTATCTGAGTATTACATACAATGGAGGGGTGTTTCATACTCCCCCTTAATTTTACATTGTCCTTGATGTACTACTGCATATTGCACTGTTATTTCCTTGTTCACAGGTAGTTGTTTATGAATTTATAGGCTCTCATGGCCTTTCCATTTGATTCAGATCATCTAATATATATCAGTTACATAGGAGTTCTACCAACACATCTCCTTCCATTGCTACCTCTAACATTTGTTTCAATCAATTTTGTGAGAGATTTTAATGCAGAAAATCATCTTTTGTTTATGATAGTTAATATCATATCTTGATATACAATAACATTATTTAAGTAACTACAGGTTATGTTTCCCATCATGAAATAAATTCATGTTCTTCCAATGCATTCTTCCAATTCCTTTATCTTCTTGTCGAACACTTGCTTCCTACAGTTTCCCTGCATTAATCACAACAAATCAAACTAACGCATCTGATTAATCAACATATATAAAATATCATGCCAGGTTAGCTCAACATAACCATCAAAATCATACTCATATGTAACCATCATGAAGAATAACCATATGTATATTAAGACTAAAGCAAAATATAGATACTTATCCTTAGTTTCCACTTTTTTCTTGCCTCTGTACACAATCTGGATCAGTTGCCTCACCAAGTAATCACCGAGTGTCTTTTCTTCTACCATGTGCACCTACACATAGTGTGCGTCACACACACACAACTATACATGTCATATATTATCATGCAATACATGCATCCATACTAGTACCACATGTATCCATTGTACAAATTACCACTTGTACATGTGTACCCCATATCAATGTCCATGGCATCACATGCATGACGTATAATTCACCCACATGTTTCCAACAATGTTAGTATTATGCCAAAAATTCCTTTATTTATTTAAATTACCTTTAGGAAAGTTTTATCCAATCGTGCTTAGTTTACTGATTGGAGAATAAGGAATGTCATGGACCTATTCAACTTCTGCAACTAGTGAATAATCTGATGTCAATGTATTCAAGTGATTTTATTTAGAAAATTATTTGCATGTGTCTTATGGCTACAATATAATGTCAGAAAATAATACCATAGAGGTAACCATTCATACTACAACTTTATCATACTCATAACTTTGAGTTTTGGAGGTTAATCGGTCACTAGACTGAGTCTTAACAGAATATGACCTCCACTTAATCATAATGCAGACTATTGACTATGATAGTTAGATTAGTATGGACATCAATGTTATATTGGAAGTCTAATAACAACTTTAACTTTTTCTTTAACCAAGAATAATGGTTTGGTACTCAAAAGTACTCCACACTTAAACTAATCATGTCATATGATTTACTATTGCTCCTACCAATTTGAACAATCAATATATAAATACATACATCTCTCATGCATGTGTTATAAATAATAGTTACAATATTATGCATTTCACACCTATTACATTTTTAGGCACTATGTGTACCAGGGTATGAACCTAGGTCAGTTGTATGTTAATACCCCACTTATAGTTCATAAATTGTTCATGCAATTGTTATGTTTCCATATTCAAGACCACACAATACTGTAAATACAATATGATAGGTAGAATTTTCGAAGATTGCTTGATAGGAAATAGTGGTGCCAAGTAATCATCTCATATTGTATCATTGTCAATTGATTTGGATAGATTTCTAACTATCATTTTATTGAAAAAAATTATCTTTGTATGCAACAATCTCACTTACGAGTACCACTTAACCATCCAATATGGTTAAAGCATCATATTGATTCAACAACGAGTTGTTGTCTGGTTTACTATTCTCTCTTCTAAAACCTTTTATATGTCACTCCTTTAGTGCATGTATGATTTTAATACTAGCATAAGATCCTTAGATCCTCATAAGTTGTTTTAATGTGATACCTTTTAGGTTTATTAAGAATTTCTTAATTAATTCAGACAAGTCATGCTCTCAATCTAGTGTACTTCTTACTAGCCATTAGACTGCATTTGAATTTCTCCACCACTATATCCAATCTTTTTTTCTTTTCTGTTTTCATAATGTTTATATATACACCAAATCATTTTA
>Ga0068628_1000907_pt1 | contig 11579 bp, 9 predicted proteins | sample InSIn2gowninarea_FD_77431 | JGI IMG/M metagenome (GOLD analysis project Ga0068628, IMG submission 77431) | Clean room microbial communities from NASA Spacecraft Assembly Facility at Jet Propulsion Laboratory, Pasadena, California, USA -... ... | reverse complement strand
GGAAGGGAAAGAGTAAGTAAATAAGCATCAAGATCAATAAGTCAAGCTAAACATGGAAATTTATTTGATGACTTTAAAACAGAAATTATTAGCATTCTAAGCGAACAAGTAGAAATGTTAAGAGTGAATATGAGGAAAAAGAAGGTGTTGATATTTTTGTTGACCATGTAGAATCACATTCAATTAAATATTGCCCATCATTACCAAGGTTTAAGGAAGTTTACCAAGAGGACAATGGAACAAGTCAATCACAAAAGAAACTATGTTATGTAGCTCTAAGAGGACCATGGAAGCCTAGTCAACCTGGTATGATGCAAGAGCCTAATTCACAATTTCAAGGTTATGCACATCCATCTTAAAGTAATTGGAACACACTCTTTCCTTGGAAACTTTGGCCATATCAACCCCAAAACCAATCTTAGCAACAAGGTTGGCAAGGACCTTATGAGAGAAATCCACAATATCCTCAGTATTATCCTCAATTCCCTCCATACCCAACTCCATTCTATCCCTACCATCTGCCTCCACCACAACCACAACCTCAACCACATCCATCTCAAATATCCACTCTCGTTAAACTCCCTGTACTACCATTTCCAAACCCACACAAGGAAGTAGCTTAGCCCTCTTACAATGTTGAGGCAAAACACTTCCAAAAATATCTTCTTGATCTAAGTGGTATTCATCTTAGATCAAGAAAGGTATTGCAAAAATGATTCTATTGATGTGATTGAAAGACAACATCTAGAAGAAGAAGATTCAAATGAGGAGACCAAAGGATTAGGGGCTGAACTTGAAGGAGAGAAGGCATCACAATCAGATATTAAGGGAGTTACATCATGTTCACCATTAGATCCTCTATTTGTTCAAGAGAATAATCAGCAAAAAGAAGAAAATATGAATTTCATGGAAGAAGAAGACATCCAAGATGATCCAAATTAGCAAGTGGACCAGGGGCCTCACGACTATATTGAAATATGGTTCCATACAATCATTAATTTGCAACAACACACTCTTCTTTTGATCTAGGTGGATGTTGGTGGCCACCCACCTATCCCATTTGGACCCCCACAATTGTCTCTTTCAGTTTTTTTTAGTTTCCTAAATTATAGCACAGTTTACTATTTTTAGTAGTTTTTCAGGTCCTGAACTTTCGGCGTTGTTTTTAGGCCCTAAACGACATTTTTTGGGAAATCTAGGGGCAACATGGGTCCATGGACTAATGTTGCCCTTCCCTAAGTGGTAGTGCTTGGATAGATCTTTCTAACGAGCTATTGTGCACATCAAACGGAGATCGTATGCCAAAGTTACGACCCCGGGAAATTGATGTACCAATTTACCCAAACAAGGCCCACAATTTTGCGTTTCATCTTCTAGGGTTGGGTTTTGAGATGTTAAGGGTTTTCCATTGTTTCTCAACAATAAATAGGCCTTCGAGCCTCATTGTAACACAGTTCAAAGGCATGTAGCCACCACATCTCTTCTCAAAGATAAGTTACCATCGCCCTAAATGTTTATTGTAGAAATTTTACCTGTAGAACAAACTGATATATGCAATGTCCTAAAGCATAATACTTGTTCTACTTCTACAAAGCATTAAGCGGAAGCATAATCGAATTCATGAGCAATATCAAGTAGAAACATGCATAATTGATCAAGAGAAATAATCACACATAACACAAGATATATCCAGGGGAAAGCACCAACATAAAACCCCAACCATGTATTATCAATCAAGTGGAAATCCTCTTCACAATACAAAAAGAATTAGCTCTCAAGCTATTCAATTCTCAATGAACTATGAAGATATGTCTTATGAACCGCCCAAGCCCTGTTTATATAGGCTTTCCCTAGGGGCCTCACGTAGTTAGCTTAGGAAATAATAGCAAAATCATATGTTATTAATTCCAACATACCAAAAACAACCAATGGTTCAACTACGTATTCCTAGAGAACACCAGTTCCACAACCATGCTAAAACTACTTACTAGAAATAGTTAAGCATCTGATAGTATATTGTCCCACATCTGATCTCAACTAGGTATCTGACAGAACTGCATGCAACAGTTATCCATGAGTGAATCCTCAGTTATCTAAAATAATAGTTGTCACATGCATGCAAGCATTAACAAACTATATTTTATTATTTTAACAACTTGTTAAAATAATCTAACTGGACTTGACTAGTTAGAACTAAGTCAACTGATTCTCTCATTATAGAACTCATGCTCATTCCCTCAATCAGTGGAGGAAACTCATGTGCATGCTCACAAAGACTTCAAATTTGAATTTCCTTAATTAATTCACTCAACTGAATTAATTAATTAATATTTCAAACTGCTATTAAGACCAAAATTAATTTTACTTCCTATAGATAGACTAGGGACTGCTATAAATAGGAAGGGAGCCAGAAATGCTATTTTTAGAACTTTCTATTTTTAGCAGTTTCACCTCTCACCCAATGTGGCCAATGATCTCACTGGCCAAACTGTTATTTTTAGACATGCTATTTTTTGCAGGTCTATTTTTAGCACATTCTAAATTTATCATTTCTTGTTGCACACTTTCAACATTTATTTCCATTTTCTGTTTGTAAGCATATCTCAGTATTTCACATTAATGAAATGAAGTATTATTTCCACTACATCTTTGTGTTTATGGTTATCTCTGTAATTTGTTGTGTTCCTGTTTAAATCTCGATCAGTGGTATCAGAGCGGTCTACTTTTTCTCTGTTTTTCTTTGCATGTCCCCAACAAGGTTGGGATATAAGGAGTTAGGGCTTGAACTAGTCGAACCTTTGCAATACCAGCCTCGCAAATCCTAACGGCCTCCCATGGCGGATGAGAAGAAAGACGAAGGGGCAGGAGATCCTATCAAAATCTTGCTCGAAGAAGCCCTCGAGCGACAAAGGAACGCGATGATGGATAGCTTTGCGCAGATCCTTCAGCGGCTACCCAGAGGCGAGGCATCAGCTTCCAACAGCTACTCTGGAAATGCCACACCTTTTAAGGTACAATTGAATTTTGAAATCCCCATCTTCGAGGGTCAAATAGATGCAGATGCCATAGATAAATGGTTAAATCTGCTACAAGGGCATTTTTCTGTTCATGAATTTTCGAGTCAGGAAAAGATTGTTTTCACTCTTCTCAAAGTAGCCCCCCATGTCAAGGACTGGTGGGAAACCTACTGCGAGAAGAAGAATGAAAGTACAGGCTCACTATTTTCAGCCGCACCCACTTGGGATTCATTCCGAGATGTCGTCAAGGAGCAGTACTACCATGTCAGAAGCTATGAGGACAAATACATCAAATGGACCACACTACAGCAAGGAAGGGACCAAGATGTGCCAGAGTTCACAAACATTTTTCATACTCTTCGCACATAGTTGGGTATCAAGGACTCTGAGCTACATTTGGTACTCAAATACCGCAGCTGCCTACATAGATACATCCAGGAAGAGATGGAGTTCTGGAACATCTCCTCGCTCGGCATGGCATACCAATACATTGTCAAATTCGAGCAAAAGTTCAAACAGAAGAAGCGAGACTTCGGATCTGCAAATCTGAAGCCCAAAGGACAAAGCCAAGCCGAGGTGACCCAAGACAACCTATCAAAGCCGCGATAAAATAACAACACCACGAAGCTAAAGAAGGACACATGGAAGTGGTGTGAGTTCCACAAGAGTCCCACTCATAACACAAGTGAGTGTTGGACCAAGCAGTTGCTGGTGGCCGAGTTGAAGGCTTCAAAATCAGATGCATGTTCCAACCCTGAGTCAGAACCCGATAAGGGGAATGGCAAAGGGAAAAAGATCATTGATGTGGACCCCAGCGCCACTGTTGCCACCGCCAAGATCTAGAAGAATGAGCTCAAATACCCAAAGGAGGGGGAGCGTCTTTTCCACTCACAGATGTGGGTGAAGGGTTCGCCGTTGAAATTCATTGTCGACAGTGGTAGCCAAAAGAACCTCGTTTCAGCAGAGGTCGTGAAGCGGTTGGGCCCATCGACTACACCACACCCGCAGCCGTATAGTATCGGGTGGCTTCACGAAGGACAAGATCTCAAAGTTTGCTAGCAATGCCGCCTTCCCTATAGCATCAAGCCCTTCACAGATGAGGTATTGTGTGATGTTACACCTCTAGATGTTTGCGATGTACTATTAGGCCAGCCATACTTGTGGAGGCAACATGTTGTTTATGAGTCAAGACCTCATGCTATCATTATTTCTTTAGGTAATTCATTATACAAGATACCAAAGGTAGCCCCACCTACCGCCACCTCTTTGATCATTACCAAGAAAGGTGGCAAGCTCATCTCCCAGACTAGGAAATTCATTTTTTGTCTGGTTTGCTTCCAAAGTAAGGGGAAGATCATTGCTACATCCCTGACCCCCGCAAAGGGTTCCTCCACGCAGCAGTAGCAGCAAAGGGATACGGTCAGGATAGAACACAGGAACAATTTCTCCTCACCCACAGGGGTACCAAACAAGTTTCAGGTGGGCGACAAAGTTTGGTTATGTCTGTAGAGAGAACGCCTTACCAGAACCCATCAGAAACTCATACCACTCTGACATGGTCTTTACACCAGTACCAAGGCTACGGGCAACAATGCTTTGAAGCACAACATTCCTCCATTCCTTCACTTGCACCGAGTGTTCAATGTGGACTGTTGTCGACCATGCTTCCCACCATTTCTGGACACATCAGAGATTGCAGAACATCTCACTAGAGACCCAGCACAACAGAAGCTTCCTCATCTGTGGGAGGAACTCAACGCAATGGGGAACATTGCTTCCTAAGGGGGCAGGAATGATCCATGTGGATGTTGGTGGCCACCCACCTATCCCATTTGGACCCCCACAACTGTTTCTTTCAATTTTTTTCAGTTTCCTAAATTGTAGCACAATTTACTATTTTTAGCAGTTTTTCGGGTCCTACACTTCTGGAGCTGTTTTGAGGCCCTAAACAACATTTTTTTGGGAAATATGGGGGCAACATGGTGCGATGGGCCAATGCTTCTCTTCCCAAAGTGGTAGTGCTCGGATAGATCTTTCTAACGAGCTATTGTACATGTCAAACGAAGATCGTATGCCAAAGTTACGACCCCAAGAAATTGATGTACCAATTTACCCAAACGGGGCCCACAATTTGGTGTTTCATCTTCTATAGTTAGGTCTTGGGATGTTAAGGGTTTTCCATTGTTTCTCAACAATAAATAGGCCTTCGAGCCTCATTGTAACACAGTTCAGAGGCATGTAGCGACCACATCTCTTCTCAGAGATAAGCTACCATCACCCTAACTATTTATTTCCATTTTCTGTTTGTAAGCATATCTCAGTATTTTACATTAATGAAATGAAGTATTATTTCCGCTGCATCTTTGTGTTTATGGTTATCTCTGTAATTTGGTGTGTTCCTGTTTAAATCTGGATCATCTTCAACCATTCCTAATCTCATCTCAGTCAAAGCATTTGGTCTCTTACATTTACGTACATGTCAAAGAATATGTTTCGAGCCTACACATGTTTTTATCTGTCATCCAGTTATTCAAGTGGCTCCATTGGAAGTATTCCTACACATTGTATGTTGCATATATAGTGTTGATACCTCTTAAGTTTGTACAAACCCCAAGTTGATAATTAAAGTTCGTCGCCTTGGGATTTGCAACATTCTTGTTTCAATACTAAGATTCATCAGCTATTTGATCCTACTTTTCCTTCCTTGATCTTTTATTTTCTTCCTTTCCCTTTGCTTGGTTTTCCTTCCTTGCTCCAAAGCTAGAGAGCTCCAATAAAACTCTAAGTAACCAAGAGTGAGAGAGAGAGAGAATAATGAGAGAGCTCCAAACTTAAACTGACAAAAGGTTTGAAAAAATATTGCCCACTCATCCTCATAAGCCCATTTATGAATGAGGCGTCTAATTTCTTCATTTTCCCTTATTTTCCTTCAATTTTCTTCTCACATGCAATCTTTCAACTTTCACCTTACTTTTCTCATAATTTCCTTTATTTTCATAAATAAAGGTGCTAAAAATGTATTTTTTTCCTTTTAATGCCTTGTCTTAGCCCTTGCCAATTTCCTTAGCCAAAAACACACATCCATTTATGTCCACTAGGATATCTTTGCCCAACATTCAACTTGAAATAAGTGTCCCTTAACTGTGGTCTTATTTTTCCTATATTAAATTTTTACATGAACTTTTCACCAGGGTTGTTACAGTAGGGAACTTTTGTGTAGGGAAAACAATGGCCAACTTGCATAGGTACATGTATTGGTCCAAGATGCAAGAATGGGTAGCTAGGTTCACAAGAGGATACATGCGTTATTGTACCAAACTTAGTAATAGGAAACAATGTCTAGATCATCCCACTACTACATATCGTAATAAATTTCGATAAAAATAGAATGACAGTTTGGCTAAATTGATTGTAGAATCGAAAATTATAAGAATTAATTCGTTTATTTAATTAATTTTAAACCAGGCCCACGTTTGTCGGTATTACAATGAGATATCTCCACATTGTCATAATTATGATGATATTCTATGTATTGTAGTAAGGAAGACGGTATTCGGCAACTATCACATTATAAACAAAAATCCCCTTTTTGACCAATCATTTCTATTCATTGAGCTATTAATTGAATGGTCGGTCACTTTTGACTAGTCAATTTTGACTTTGTCAACTATTGTCAAAATTTTGATGGTATGTAAATTTATAAATATGTTTCTCTTAAGAGACGTTGCGACAATTTCACTATAACTACAATGGTTCTAAAAGGTTTAAGGTCTTTTTGTCGAAAAAGAAATATTTTTCCTTATTATATATGTCAATTGCATTACAAAATATAATAGATCTAGTACACCACTTGTTTTATAACATAATCATCTCCTAACTTTTTAGTGGGGAAAAATGTAAAAAAAAAATTACCAGGGAAAAAAATCAAGGGGATGATGGGAGATGTTATTTCCCTTATTCTAAATGTGTGGGCTTACATCACGTAAGAGTTTTAAAAGAAACAACTAAAATACATTGTAGGGAAACATGGGCACATTGAAGGGGGATTGAAGGAATACCATTCCTTGGTTAGCTATATATTCATTATTTATTGTGTTTATATTAATCACATTTGTAAAATTTTATATTGTTATAACTTTCTTTTATGTAGACTAATTTTGTATGATGCTATGTAATTATAAAATCAAGCTACCCCCCCAGTCGATGTTCGAATGCCCCAGGTAGTAGTAGAAATGATGTTGTACAAGATGAGGAACATGGAGAAAATATTGAAGATCAAGTTAATGATCCTATGGAAGAAGTTGACAATAATAACATAGTTCAAGATGATGGGACAAATGAATTGATCCAAGACTTGTTCGCTCGACTAGTCAATTATCAGGATGAGGAAAATGATGATAATATTCTTGATGAAACTCTGTTAGAAAGGAAATGACACCACTTTACGAAGGCTCAAGACAAAATATTCTCTCTTCTACATGATTTTTGGTGAGGTTAAAAGGGTTAAATAATAGTTTCTCAAACACTTGTATGACACATATCCTAAGTTATGTAATATGTTTTATCACATATTATACATAAACGTTTATTTTTTCCCTTTCTTTGTGTTAATTAATGTGTAAAATAAGAATCAAATATTTACAGTTAATATTACTTACACTAACTAGTGATTTTTATGTTATAGATTGCTAGGTGAAATTATGTTACCATCGCCAAATATTTTACCTTACTGAGATTTATATGCCATTATGAAATAAATTGGAGTGGAGTATCAAGCTATAGATGCATGCTCTAATGATCATATTTTATATTATGGAAAACATGCTTCAAAAAAAGTTTCCCATAATGTTAGAGCAGTAGATATCGAACCTGATCAAACAACAAAAAAGGTGCCTCAAAAGATTCTTTTTCATTTTTCCAATAATTCCACATTTGCAATGATTGTTCATGTACAAAAGCATAGCACAGTTTATGGATTACCATGCACAAAAGAGAAGTGGAGAGGGTGTTCTTCAAATACCTACAGATGGTTATGATTTAGGGAAATTGAGGGAAAATGCTCACTTTATAAAGATGAAGCTCATAATGTTAGGATTTCATTGGCAGTTGATGGTCTTAATCCATTTAGAGATCTCAAGTCCATTTACTCAATGTGGCCAGTTTTTGTTATAAAAAATAGCCTTCCTCCTTAGATTTCAATAAAGAGGGAGCACATAATGTTGACAATGATTGTTATAGGTATTTCTTTACAGTAATCTTTCAAATGCAACATTTTCATTTCTCTTGTGTGTTTTGCAATGCGTTATATTTGTTTGTTTTCTTATATATGTACATATCATGGTAGTAATTATATCTAATTTCAAACAATTAGGTAACTACGAAGTTAAACATCTGAATGTATATATCAAGCCTCTTATCAACGAGTTACTAAAGTTATGGGTCAACATCACTATGTATGACATCTATAAGCCAATAAGGTAGAGGAAATTTCAATTCCATGGAATACTTATATGAACAATTCATGATGCTCTAGGACTAACACATTTTGGTGGTAATGTTCCAATATTTCACTTTAATAATATATAATTATTTGAAGATACAACGCAGGTCTTTTAAATAATTGCTTTATATAATTGACATTAATACATTAAAGGAACTATGGAATCCACCTCAAGATAATGAACTTCATCTCTCTGTTTGCTAAGAAAAGCATTAGATAGCATGTAGAATCCCAATGAGGCATCAATTAATGGTTCGTAATTGAATGTAGATGGATTGACAGGATTGAAGTGAGCCATTTGATGCATGGGTGCAGTATTGTAACCCATTACATACTTTGGAATATCTCTTAAATTGTTTGTTCGCATGGGTTTCCTTGTAATAGTGGTTGTCATGTTATACATTACATGAATGTTCTCTAGGGGGCTGGGTTGTTTCCACGTCCAATTGAATCATGGGTTGGTGGGGCATTGGAAAGAGGACCTCCACCCCCATTTTTTCACGTTAGTCACCCCATCTGCAGAGAGTAAATGACCTATTTATTATTGTTGGATAGTTGATTAATGTCAGTAAATTACACAGAGAATAAATGTTAGGTTTTTATGTAATCATATGATTCATGATGACTATATAGATGGGATGGTCCATTGTGAGACTTTGATATTGTAGCGAGGTGCTAACTCTTGCATAAAATGGTATCAATGTAAGAAGAGCCTATGAAATGGGAAGAAGAAAATAAAAATGAGGAACACAATATTATGTTAGTAGAGGATAAGATGGTGTTGCATAAGGAATTTTTTTTGCTAAACTTGTTGGAAATGTAACTAGTTCCAGTCTTCATAATTGTTATTGTACTCATTTTAATATGTATTCTATGTAACAAATAAGAGAAGAAAATAAAAGTTATTATTTTAAAGCATGGGTTTCATGCTCATTATTGATGGTATTGTATGTAAAAGCATGTTCGTCATGCCTTTAGGGTTTTTTAGGTCATATGAGTTATTGTCATGAGTCAAGAAAGTCAACATCATGTTCATAAGACCTTTCCAGGAAAAATGTAATTGGATAAAGAATGATTTTAAGCCTAGAAAATCCAGGAAACTCCAAAAGTACAATTCGGACCTGGCAGCTTCAAGTAAGCCTAAAGGAGGCAATTCAACCCTTTATAAAAGCTATAAATATAAGCACTTCAACCTCATTTGTGTCTCACTCACTCACAAGTTCAATTTCAAAAAGGAAGTTTGACCCGTAGCTGGGAAGCAGGAGAAAAAGAGAGAAAAGGTCTAAAAGAAGAAAGGAAGGAAGGAAATCTTGTTTTTGGGCTCACTCTCTCACACACATGTGAAGGATTAGGGTTTATGCAACTTCCAAGAAGGTTGAAATCGCAGGTCCGAGTTGTAGTATCAACTAGCTGCGAGAGAAAGATATGTTGTTTTAACTTGGTTGACCTTGGAAGAATTCTTGAAGGGTTGAGTTAGATTTTCTACAACATCTACAGGGCTCAAGTTGTAGGTCGAAGTAGTAGTACTGAAGGTGGAAAGTCTAAGTTTCAATGTTAAGCTGGTTGAGGCTGGATCAGGGAAAGACTTGACTAGAAAGGTTGACTTGGTACTTGGAGGAGGATTTGGTCTAGGCATTGCCTCTTCATTGTCTCTTTTGAAGCAAATTCTATAAGAAGAGAAGATTTTTCCGATTTTTCCCTTGGAGTGGTTTTTTTCCCTCGTTGAGAGCCTAATTTATGTGTCCTCTTTTGCTACTATTTTTTTTCTTGATATTTTTTTGATGAAAAGGTGTAAATAAAGAACACAATAATACTAACTAAATTCACAAGAAAACATTAAGGTTAAGAAAAATTGGAATTAATAGCTGCCACATTGTATTTTTCCAACAAAACTAAGAGAAGGGGAATAAAGTACGATTCATGAAGTGTTGACATGGAAGTTGTAAGATGCAGGAATAAGAGGAACCCATGAAGAAATGAATGGTTGAAGAATGAAGAGGCTAAATAATGGTTGAGGCTACAATGCTCTTTGGCTTGACAACCCAATGATCTTTGAAATTTAGAGGAAGAGGGAATTAAGGCTAGTTTTGTAATATTTATGTAGGAAATGATTAATAAATAAAGAAAAGAGACTAAGCACATTGTTAGTGATTTTTTCTTTTGAGTCTCCACATTTAATTTATCATATTTATAGGATGATGTCATTATTTATTACAACCAATGATCTAACAATTTTTGTTGTGCATACTTAATTAACATCATTAAATGATATAGGTCATACATGTTGTTGGGGTTTTGTATAATTTATCATGTTTATAATTTAATGACATTATTTTCATTTCTTTATTATTGCTTTTGAATTTTTCAACTCATTTCAAAAAAAAAATTATAATAATTTTCTCACATCTATACCTAAATCTATACCCAAATTTATGATGACATAAAAAATATCACTGCTAACCCGACTATATATATAAAATGGTTGGTACACATTGATAGCCATCGAAACACTTACATCATGATATCTCAAATTTCCAAAGTTAAAAAAAAAAAATCATAAAAAATAACTATATTATAATTTTATTTAAAATTATTACCATTAATTATAAAAAGGATTGATATATGAATTTTCAACATATATATATTTAAAAAATAGATAACAAAATTCTTGACTATGGATATTGTCCCCCACTTTATTATGGAGAGTCTTAACTTGTAAATTGAGTTTGTTACAATACCATGGGCCAATACCATGGCTCACTAATACCACATTGCCCAAGAAGCCATAGCTGAGATTGATATGAAACATGTTAATATGCCTTTTTTTATTAATCATTTTGATTAAAAGAGTAAATAGAATATAGCTACTTTTGAAATAAATCTCAGTCTTTGTTTTATGGCTATTTCAAAATATTTATGGAAGTTGAAACTGTATCACTCACTTAATAATTATTGATAATTAAATGAAAATTTTGAAGTCTTATTCTGAATGTTATCAGCATAATTACATTAAAAAAAATAATCAAATACCAATAAAAGATATAAAATTGATAGAAACATTT
>Ga0068628_1000906_pt1 | contig 11579 bp, 14 predicted proteins | sample InSIn2gowninarea_FD_77431 | JGI IMG/M metagenome (GOLD analysis project Ga0068628, IMG submission 77431) | Clean room microbial communities from NASA Spacecraft Assembly Facility at Jet Propulsion Laboratory, Pasadena, California, USA -... ... | reverse complement strand
GGGGGGGGGGGGGGGGGGGGGGCGGGCCTTGATCAATGCACCAAACCGAGGCATTTGACCATCGACAAACACTCACCAAAGTCGAGAAGATCCTGCGATGGCAAAGCTGATAGTCATTGTTGGCATCACTGGTAATCAAGGCGGTTCAGTAGCCCGTGCCTTCCTTGAAGATGCAGAATGGCGCATTCGTGGCCTCACCAGGGATGCGCGATCACCTGCGTCACAGGCACTTTCGGCAAAGGGCATTGAGATGGTGCAATGCAACCTCCACGATCCTGACTCACTCAACGGGGTTTTCAGCGGAGCAAACCTTGTATTCAGCGTGACGGATTTCTGGAAACCCTTCTTCGATCCCGATAACCACGCTCGCGCAGCAGCGGAAACAAAGTCAATTGGTCGGATTGCATACGAACTCGAAGTCGACCAAGGAAAGAACATAGTCGATGCTGTTGCGCGTGAGGTAGATGGTCTGGACGATGTAGGCCTTATAGCAAGCACGCTGTGTAACGCAAGGGAGAGCAGTAATGGAAAGTACAGGGAGCTGTGGCATTTCGATGGCAAAGCAGACGTGTTCCCAGCATATCTCCAGGAGAGATACCCAGCGTTGGCAAAGAAGACAAGCTATCTTCACACTGGGTACTTTTTCACGAGCTGGAGATTGTTGCCAGGACGATGGTTCGCAAAGGTAGGCATCCTGAATCCATAATGAGGTCGTCTGCGAGAGATTCGTGTGCTAATGTGACGAGCTGCCTGACGGTTCAATTCAGATGCAGTTCCCCACGTCCCCAGATATACTTGTCCCTCATCTCGATCCACGCAAGGATACCGGCCCGTGGGCCCGTACACTGCTCCAGCTGCCGCCAAACTCGACCGTCATGGCAGCTAGCGAGTGGCTGACTTGGCCTGACTGGATCAAGACGTGGGGCAAACTGACCGGTATGAAGACAAGCTACAAGCAGGCGACAGTGGATGATCTGGATGAACATATACCAGGTGGCGCAGGCAAAGAAATTGGCGAAATGTACCAGTTCAGCTCTGAGTTTGGATACAATGCGGTTCAGGCAAACACGCTGAAGACGTGGGATCTGGAGAAGGTACGTAGTAGTCATGAGTAGTTGCAAAGCAGGTCAAACAGAGCTGACAGCATTGCGCAGATGGGCATACACGTGCCGACAACCACACTGCGTGAATACATCGAGTCTGAGGACTGGGTGGCTGCTGGTATTGTGACGGGGTCGTAAGACGGTCGAGTGAGGCGCAGGAATTCACACAAGGAAGAGTAGTTGTGCCATACACAAAGCAAGCTTAGCACGTGAATTTCCCTGTTCAAGAATGGTGACGTTCCCTGCTGTTGATGCAGATGCAGATGCAGATGCTGATGCTGCGAGGCTGGGGCTGGGTTGCCACTATGCTGGTGGTTCGCTGAGTCAGCACTCGGCTAATAGTGCGTCCGAACGCCCACGGCAGCCGCGACGCAGCGCAAATTGTCGAACATCGAGACGTCTCCGAACCCCAACTAACCCCAGGTAACCGCCAACACCGCCAACATGCGTACCTACGACGACTCCTTCTCCGGCCAGAAGATCTACCCTGGCAAGGTGCGTTCCGCCGCGCGCGCCCCAGCTGTCCGCCCCAGCCCATGTCGGAATTGCAATTGCGCAGCGCGCCCACGCACAGCACGAACACAAGGCACATGAGGATGGGGCGATAGCCGGGCCACGCACCATTGATTGCTTGCAGACGCAGACGTGCAGCGGCAGGCACAGACGCAGTACAGTGCTGACAGCAGACACAGGGCAAGCTCTACATCCGTGGTGACAGCAAGATCTTCCGCTTCCAGAACGGCAAGACCGAGTCTCTGTTCCTGCAGCGCAAGAACCCTCGCAAGATCTCGTGGACCACCCTCTACAGGAGGCAGCACAAGAAGGGTATCTCTGAGGTACGCTATCTGTCAGGGAGGATCGCTCTTGCGCGCCGAGCCATGACGTGAAAACGTCCGCTCCGCCGCAAGAGAACCTCTCGCGACGTGCTTTTCGACACATGATGTCAGGTCACTGACCCCCCTCCAGGAGGTTGCCAAGAAGCGCACCCGCCGCACCGTCAAGCAGCAGCGTGCCATCGTCGGTGCCTCGCTCGACGTGATCAAGGAGCGCCGCGCCCAGCGCCCCGAGGCCCGCTCCGCCGCCCGCCAGGCCGCCATCAAGGAGGGCAAGGAGAAGAAGGCTGCCTCCGAGTCGGCCAAGAAGGCCGAGAAGGCTAAGAGCGCCGCCGCCGGTGCCCGTGGCCAGGCCTCCAAGATCCAGTCCAAGCAGGGCTCCAAGGGCGCCGCCCCCAAGGTCCAGGCCAGGACCCGCTAAGCAACTCTCGCTCGGCGACATGTTGGCTTGAAGATGGGAAAAACTTGCGTGCATGACCGGGGTTGTTTGAGCGGAATTTTTCGGGGCGACTCGGTGTTCCTTTACTCTCTTCCGTGAATAGGGCGGAATCAATATGAATGGGATGGGATGAATTTTACACTCAAGAGTGTCGGACGCAAAAGCTCCGGCGCCCGCCATAGGGCAAATGCAATACCACGTCCTCACGAAACACGCGTGTGCACCAGACACTATCAGAGCAGTGGATGAGATGATGAATTCAAGACGAGATAGCAGGCAATGCCTTGAACCTTACACAACGCCGTTCGTCCTTGAAACGATGACGCTAATACAAGCAGAGTCACTCCTGCATGCCCGCCTGCTGGTACTGCACCTCACCAGCTTCGACCGGACACTCTACACCTTGAGGGATTCAGTGACGCAAAAGCAAGACAGCAAGACATCCACCACACAGTGTAGCCATCTCAAACACAATCCTCATTGTCTAGCACTCGCCAGTCAGACTCGAAGTGCTCTGTGCTCCATTCACACACCCAACACACTCACTCCCCTCCTCGCCACTCCTCCAATCCTCCACTCCCCCCTTCACTTCCTCACCTTCCCATTCCTCTTCACCCACCCATCCCACGGCGCCGGCACCCTCACCCCACCACCACTCCTGCTCTTGCACGCAGCGCAAAACCACTTCGCAGGGAAGGAGGACCGCGCGGCTGGAGCCTTCGGGGGCGCGGCGGCGGGTTATCTTGGGCTGCTTTTTGGGTGTCGCGGTGGTGGCGGGGGGGGGTTGGAGCCGGTTTTGGTCTCTGGCCTCGGTTCTGGCTCTGTCTTGCCCTCTGTCTTGCCCTTGCCCTTGCCCTTGCCCTTGCCCTTGCCCTTGCCCTTGGCCGCGTCGTCTGCCTTCCTGGCCTTTTTCTCGACCGGCTCGTAGCGCGGCGGGGCGTTGGACATCCTGGGTGCCCCGCGTGGTGGTTCGGAGCCTGCGGGTGAGGGAGCGGGGCTCGTTGGCGCGGTGTCGACTGCCTTGCGTTCTGCGGGAGAAGAAGTGGTGGGGGTCGGTGTAGGGAGATGGGAACTGGACGGCAGCGCTGCTTCGCCGGGGTCCTCATGCTGTTTGGCCATGTCGTCGTGCTTGCGCTTGACGGCCTTCTTGCTTGGGCTGGAGGGGACATCCCACACGCTCAGCCCGGGGTTCCCCTTCGAGATCCGACTCATCGTGAAAGAGGGCCTTGATGCTCTCCTCTAGGGAGAAGGAAGAAGCTGTGATGGCACTGTCTGAAGTAGTGTTGTTCTTCATTGTGTCGGTAGGCTTGCTGCAGTCTAGTGTCCTTTTTGTCTTCGTATTCGTCCTGCGAACGTTCAGAAGAACTCTGGCGAAGAGGTCTCTGGGGGCTGGCTTCTTCTTTGTGGCCAGGGTTTTATGCCCTTTGTTCGGAAATGAAAGTGGGAGCGGGAGTGAAGTGGCTTTGAGTAGAATAGCTTAGTAGGTATTGTTCGTTACATGCAGTCTTTATTGTCTCTATTGTCATAGTTTGATAATAAATCTCCTTTATTACCTACCTTGTGTCTTGCTTGCTGTCTTAGACCATGTCGAGCTGCTTTGTTTGGTGAAGAACACCCGTCGCAATTGGCAAGCCTCAAAGGAAGCACAGTTGTTGTGACTAAGCGTGAAATGCTCACGAAGAGACATGAGGAGTAAAGATAGGTTGTCATAATTGTGGTGGTATATAAACGCCGTGGAATGCAGGTGCGACAGTCTCAAGCCTCGATCTTCACCTCGGCGGCTTTAATGTGGTCCACCGTAGTCCGACCCAATCCGTCTTTTCCGTAGAAGTCCATGGGGTAGAGGTTCTTCCTCTCTCGCGCCTCCACCTTCTTCTGCGCAGGGTCTTCTTCTAGCCATGGCGCTTCTCTCACGCCAAGCGTCACCAGCGCCTCGTAGGGACTCAACAGCGGCCTTGGGAAAGCATAGCCCCAGTCGATGCTTAGTCGTGGGCAGGCTATTTGTACCCAGGCCTCTACATCTGACATCATGGCCAATTTACCGGGGAAGATCTCTGACAGCAGGAGGTTGACGCAGTTGATTCCCTGCCTTTTGAGTTCGTTTTCAATCAGTGTGAGAGTGTGCGGGTTGCCCTGTCGCCCCAATGAGCCCAGAATGATGCCCCATGTGCGTGCCTTCTTCGCCGTCAAGATAGCACTTCGTCGCAGGTCATAGAGAGAGTCGTGTTCGTAAGTCTCGTGCGTGAGTCGTCGCGAGTAGGGGTCGTAGCGGTATGCTGGCAGAGCAGGGTTTGCGATCATGGCACTCTCGAGATGGAATCGTCCGTCACCAAGATACAGTATCATGTCTGCCACCTCCTCCTCCTTGCCTCTTGAGTTCAGCTGTCCAGGCTTGATGGCCAGCGACGGCGATGTGCAGCCCAGAACCTCACCCTTGGACAAGGGTGCGATTTGTGGGACAATGGGTTTGTAGCCTTCTCTTCGCAAAATAGGCACAATACCGTGTATTGTTGCGTTGAATTGGATAGTTCCGACTAGGGCGATGCTTTTACCAACAGGAAAGTTCTCGGTGATGGTGTTTATGAGGTGCGTAGTATCGATGCTGATCGAGACAAAGACATACAATGTCGCAATCTTAGTAACAGCCACTGGGATGAGACAGCTGTGAGCATAATGAATCAAGAGGTCGCAGCCAAGCGCTCTTGCTGTGAAGTCGTCTATACAGCACGCGCCGTACGTCACGTCGCCCATGATCAGGGTAGTTATACCAGGACAGAACTGGGTGAGGATGTCTGATATGGTCGTTGCAAACAGCAGCAGACCCTCAGGAAACTGCAGTGCTACCGACTTGGCGCCCGATGTACGTATGCGGTGTATGCATTTGTGAATCTCGAAGCTGTAGTTCGGCGGGAGTAGGGCGATCGCGTCGTTGATATCTTTGTCGCTTAGGATAGACTCGGGAATGGCATTCAGAGCACGGGCAGTGCGGCGAGGCTGGGCAACTACAAAGAGATTAGCCATACGGTCATTTTGGCACAGCTGACAGGCACCTCACACCTTGGATGGCGCTCGAGTCCTCTATGTTCGCATTTGGGTCTGCCGGCTGCTCGGAGCTCTTCTCTGCTGTCTTCCTCCCTACGAATCTCCTTTTGGGCTGCTTGGGCACGGGCGCCGGCTCCTCTACAATTCCCTCGTCGCAATCAGGCCCAAGGTTTGTGGCTAAGCGGTCTTCTTCCATTGTGGTGGTGGTGGCGGCGTATTCTGGCGCGTAGCGGGGCGGAAGTGGGATGAACAAAATGTTCGTAGGGCTGAGACTGAGACCCTGGCTTTGTGACTTCCTACCAGCCAATTCTTCCAATATCATCAACGTGGTATCTTATATTCTCACATTACTGCTTGCTTGTATGGGCGAGGGCATTAGATTAACAACATGTTGCACTGGCAGTCTTCTTCGTCTCCGTGGCTTCGTAAGTCAATTGGTCCACGGCTATCAATGGCCTGGCGTGTTAAGGATATCCAACACTAAGTCGCCACAGCCAGATTGTTCGATTCTGCACACACATCTCCTTGTCTATGAATGTTCTCTAAGAACGTCTTGTCGGTCTCTTAACCCCTCCTTTCCTTATCGTCGTCGGCCAGAGTCACGTCCTCTTCCTTATCCCAAACCTTGTGGCCTGCTATCCAAGTCTGAAGGATCTCCCCACTCTCACTCAGCACCGTCAAATCCGCCCTCCGACCCTCCTTCAACACTCCCCTACCACCTTGCCCATCGATGCCCATGAATTCTGCAACATTTTCTGTTACTGTGCTTACCGCTTCTGCGATACCGCACCCACTCCACTCCATCAAATTCCTGACACTCTGCTGCAGCGGGATACACCCTCCGATCAATGTGTCAGTCCCAGCAATCGTCGCTCTATTTCCTCTCTTTGTCTGCTCATGGGGAATCTGCGCGTGTCCAGGGTGATCACCATCGGGCAGGGAAGCGAGCTCAATACTGTCAGTTATGGTAATGGCGCGTTTGGGGTTATTCCGATACAGCAAAGAGACCGTGTTTGCATGCAAGTGCTGACCGTCAGCAATGACAGTGTAGTATGGTGGCCTGGGGCTGTGCGTTGAGGGGAGAGTAATGAGTCCTGCGAGTCCAGGGTCTCGCGAGCCAAACGGCGACATGGCATTGAGAGTGTGGGTCAGACACGTTGCGCCCGCAGTCAAACCAGCAAGGCCCTCATCAAGTGTGGCGGTCGAGTGGCCCATCGATACACGAATGCCTTGGGATGTCAGAGTTTGGATAAGACCGGCAGAGTCCGGCAGCTCAGGGGCGATAGTAGCCAGCTTTACCGAGGACGAGAGGTTCGAAGAACCGTAGACTGAGGCTACCGGAGTACTGCATGCTTGGAAAAGTGATGAGTTATGCGCGCCTTTCTTTGTAGGGTGCAAGTACGGTCCTTCAACGTGCGCACCAAGGAGCGAAGCAGAGCTGGCTATGTCGCGAGGGCTCAGAGAAGGGAGGATCTGTCACAGTCAACCCTCACATTATGTGACCTGGGTATGGTGGTTGCGAAGCAGTCTATCTCCCACAGATCTGGGCAGCGACAGAGAGCTTACACAGGCCAGGGCGGTGACATACCCTTTGGAACTCCTCTCCCTTGACCGTGGGTAGTGTCGCCCAAAAGCCGGTAACACCCTGTGTTGCATAGTAGCGTGCGATGTTGTCTATCTTTGCGCCGTAGCTTTTCTCGTCCTCAAAGTGCGTAAAGTGAAAACCATTGGCGCCGTTGGTGTGCAACTCCAGCAGTCCAGGAGCAATGATGCTGTCTTCCAGATCAACGGCTTCCCCTCCAATGTACCCCTCCCTCTTCAGTATCAGACCAGTCTCGTCAGAGATGACAAGATGATCGTCAACAAGCTGGCCGTCAAGGACGTACCGGCAGTTGGTGAAGAGAGTGAACCAGCCCGACATATCCGTAGTAGGTGTCAGCCACAGCTAAGTACGGGTACGGGTAAGGTATGAATATCTTAAGATAGTGCGGTTTGGCGGTGGTTAAGCCTGAGGTGTCAGCCACTTGCGGGCACGCCCAGGGATCGCCCCGCAGCAACGGGATCTACAATACGTCATGACAGCGATCATATTCAGCAATCGCAAATCGACAGGGGCGTGTGCCGCAGTTGGATGCACAGGCTCGCATCAATTCCTTGTCTTGCGCGTGTACAAGAATTTTGGCGCAGTTCCGCCCGGAAAGGGAGTGGGTTTGCTTGTTCTCAGTATTCGGTAGCGAGACGGTAGGCCGATATGATGTCACCACCACGCGTTTGTCCCCCGCGGTCCAAGGTTGATCAGCTTCAGGGTTGCGCTTCCTTGCTTTGATGTTACGCCGCCCAGCCTGACAAATTTCCCCACCTGCACTCACATCCAACGCGTGAAGTTGGCTTCTCCTCTCACGCAGCGCAGCCTCAATTAAGCTGAAGGGACCCGTTGCAGGCCGTTCCTCTTCCCAGGCTGAATAATGGCGCAACAACAAGCTCCCGGCGGCCACTACTCTGGGCACAATCCCATCCCAACGGTAAAGCAGTTTGTAGAGAACCTTGATCGCGACAAGAAGCATAGAGACAAGGAGATTGACGAGCGAGCCAAGGCGGCGAAGACACAGAATGGAGCTGCACCCAGCACGCCGCCCAGGGCGGGCAAGAAGACGTCGGCAGCAAACACACCGAAAACGCCTGCCCAGGATGGCGTCGAGGACCACAAGTTGCAGAAGAGGACCGTCGAAGGCACCGAGAAGACCGTCACAGACCCCACGACCGGCCGAGAGGTCGTCATCTCCGATGTTGGCAAGGAAATGGTCGACGAGGTGGAGAACCCTCACTTGATCGTGCCCAATGCCAACCTGAACAAGCCTACGGTAGGTGGTCCGCCAATACGGTACTTGCCCTGCAACATCACCATACTGACTGCAGGTAGCCCATCAAGACAGACCCTTCCCAGTCGCTCGCAGACTACAAAGAGGCCCAGGACGTAACGGCGCCACCAGACCCTGTCGCCGAAGGAACCACCTCCGACGTTCCCATTCACGGCGAAAAGACCAACGTTCTCTTCCACCCCACACCTTCTGTGAGCTATGAGCCCATGTTCGCTGAGCTGGAGAAGCGCGCTGGCATTCTGTGCATCGGCATTGCTGTAGTCACAGTAGTCGTCGGCAAGATGTTCGGCGGCGCCCTCAAAGGCTTGGTTCCTCTAGCCATGTGTCTCTCATCTGGAGTCTGGCTCTGGATGAAGGAGGTTGTGCGCAGCGGAAGAGAGGTTGAATGGTCCAGCGAGCAGACTCGCGGACAACTAGTGAGTGCTAATTATCTAGACCAAAGCTGATTACTGATGCCTTGTGTAGGCCACACTCAACCTGCTTCCCGAATCGGTCGAGTGGATGAACACCTTCCTCGGCATCATGTGGGGACTAATCAACCCCGACATGTTTCAGGGAGTTGCTGATACCCTTGAGGACGTCATGCAAGCTTCGGTTCCGGGCATTATCGAAAACGTGCGAGTCGCCGAGATCAACCAGGGAAGCAACCCCCTCCGCATTCTCAGCATGCGTGCACTGCCCGACAACCAGATGGGCGAGATGAAGCAGGCTATTCATGAAGAGAACAAGAGGACCAAGGATCCCCAAGAAGCCGCGGCGGACGAGGAGGGTGGTGACTACTACAACCTGGAAGTTTCCTTCGCCTACCACGCCCAACCAACCGGCAAGCGTACATCAGATAAGGCACGTAACATGCACATGAATCTGGTCTTCTATCTTGGGATTAAGGGTCTCTTTGGCGTCCCGCTGCCAATCTTTGTCGAGCTCCAGTCGTTGGTGGGTACTGTTCGCTTGCGAATGAACATGACACCCGAAGCACCTTTCCTCAAGAACCTGACTTTTACTCTGATGGGTACTCCTCAGGTTACCGCTGGTTGCATTCCCATGTCCGAGAAGGCACCGAACATTCTCAACCTACCTTTGATCAGCAATTTCGTCAACTACGCTATCAAGGCGGCAGCGAGCATGTACGTTGCGCCAAAATCCATGTCTATCGATATGAGGGCGATTCTCCAGGGAGACTCTATCCAGAAGAACACCGAAGCTCTCGGTGTTCTGTGGATTCGCATCCACCGCGCGAAGGGTCTGAGCAAGCAGGATCGACGTGGCTCGAAGCACGGAGGTAGCGACCCCTACATCACGCTTGCTTTCTCCAAGTACGGCAAACCGATGTACTGCACCCGTGTCATCACCGATGATCTCCAACCAATCTGGGAGGAAACAGCCGCTCTTCTTGTTAGTCCCGAGTTGATCAAGGCCAACGAAAACCTCAGTGTAGAGCTCTGGGATTCTGATAGGCATACTGCGGACGATATCGTTGGCAAGGTCGAGCTTTCCATGCAGAAGATGATTCAGCACCCCGGCAAGATGTACCCTCAAGTTTCAAAGCTCGCCGGCATGGACGCTGATAGTGAGATGCCTGGTGAGCTGCATTGGGAGGTTGGTTACTTTGGCAAACCCAAGTTCAGACCAGAGCTCCGAACCGATGGCAAGAACAAGAACCTGCCCGACCAACTCAAGAACGACCCTAAGCTGCAGGACGAGAAGGGTGTCATTAACTCTGATGAAGATGATGCAGTCATGCACACTCCTCCAGACCCCCTATGGCCTAGCGGTATCTGCAGCATAATCATTCACCAGATTGTCAACCTCGAGCTAGAGAATGTGAAGGGTACCTCAGGCAGCAGGAATGGTCGAGAGTACGAGCCAGCGAAGCCTTACGGCGAGGCTACCGAGGAAACTGGAGGCGATCTCCCTACATCTTACTGCACCATCCTCTACAACGACCAACTGGTTTACCGCACACGCGCCAAGGCCGTTTCGTCTCAACCTATCTTCAATGCTGGAACCGAGCGCTTCATCCGTGACTGGCGCTCTGCTATCGTCACTGTTACTGTCCGCGACTCTCGCAACCGAGAGCATGACCCAATTCTCGGTGTTGTTCCCCTGAAGCTTTCCGACATTCTCGAGACCTCTTCACAGGCCACTCGATGGTACCCTCTTGACGGTGGTATCGGGTTCGGTCGCATCCGCATCTCACTTCTATTCCGCAGCATTGAGACACGTCTGCCTCCTCAAATGCTGGGATGGGACGTTGGCACGTTCGAGTTCAGGTCGCACAATATTCTAGCAATCGGCTACAACCATTCTCCTAAGCTCAAGCTGCGGACAGGCGGTAGTACCGGTAAGATCAGTCGAGCTCACGCACATAAACTACCCGAGGGTGACGGCTACTACTTCGATCTGCGAAAGAATGACGGTACTGACAACGTTCGTCTGCCTGTCAAGCACCGCTACAGGTCACCGATCGTCTTCGAATTCCACATTTCTGGTAAGCGCAAGGCGGATGCCTACGCCGTGATCTGGCTTCAGCACTTCATCGACAACGAGGATACCGACATCAACATCCCTATCTGGACAACACAGAACCCTGCACGTCTCACGCAAAATTATATCACCGAAGACAACTGCGAAAAGGAGCCTGGTCTTGAGGATCTCAAGGAAGTTGGACGTCTGCAATTCCGCGCCCGCTTCAAGGCCGGCACGGACGAGTCGCACCAAGCCTTCATTGTCGACAACGACACGCGGGAGACTTACGAAACTTGGGAGGCATGTCTTACAGAGGGTGTCCGCAACCGCAAGGTCGAGAAGGAGCTCCCCGAGCGCATCCAGCAGCTCCACGAAGAGTCTCTCACGGCCGGTCGCGACATCCTCAAGAATGCCGACGAAGAGGAGAAGAAGAAGTGGCTCGCAAAGGACGGAAGGGACTGGTCTGGCGCCTTCGGCGAAGACCCCAAGGCGTACATGGACACCAAAGGTCGCAAGCGCAGAGAGCCGGGCGTCGAGCAACCCCTTCACGACCCCTTCCACCCCTCGTCCGACGAAGACCACGACAACGTCTCCGACGACAACTCCGATTCCAGCTCGGATCTGGGCATCGAAGATGCAACAACCGCCGGTGGAGGCGACCAGTCCAGACAGCAAAACGGCATCAAGCACCAAAGCACCGATCTAAACCCCGACGATGCCCCCGGCCGACAGAGCCAGAGCACTACACTGAGGTTTTCGTTGGCCTTGATCAACTCGGGACTAACAAGAAGAGCGGCTGTTTCCTCCCAGATTG
>Ga0068628_1000905_pt1 | contig 11583 bp, 8 predicted proteins | sample InSIn2gowninarea_FD_77431 | JGI IMG/M metagenome (GOLD analysis project Ga0068628, IMG submission 77431) | Clean room microbial communities from NASA Spacecraft Assembly Facility at Jet Propulsion Laboratory, Pasadena, California, USA -... ... | reverse complement strand
GTGTTGTTGATATATGTGTGTGTTGGAGGTGAGGGGATTGTTCAATGAGATGGCTGTTTCTGCGCCTGCGGGAATGACGAGACGAGATGAAGTGTACCGAATGGACTGGCAATCGATGATGACGCCATGCTCCGGTAGGCCGCGCTTGTGCCCTCAAACTACACTAGACCAAATCTGGCGTTAAACCCTTAGAAAGGCAGCCCTCAGAACTGACCTTCGCTGTGCTTATCAAGTGTGAATAGTGGAATGTTTGGCGAGTTACTTTCATTGTCATCCATACTATTTTAAGTCGTCAGGAGGATATAGCACCACCCTGTCTGCTCCTGGGTATCCAAATGTCGTCTATCTCTCTACCAAATATAGCTCACTTCTAGTGGCCCCATCCAACTGAGCTGATGTTGTATGCTATTAAGCAAAGTAACAGCTACAGGTCAAACCGACATCAGGTTGACGTCTCTTCCTGTCGTAAATACGTATCGTCATTCAATCCTCGATCATCAACCAAGAATGTTCTTTGACTTCTTTGATGTTTATTCGCTCCTCCACGTCACGATTCAGCATAGCCTGAATCAAATCAATGCATTCATCACTGTAGGGGTCATCCAAATCGGGCAGTCGTAGTGGGTGATCCAAGATCTCGTCAATATTATAGAATGGGTTTTCTCTGAAAACGATGGTGTAAAGCAAAATGCCTAGAGCCCAAACATCTTGTTCAGGCCCAGCGTAGGCACGTCCCTGAAGCACTTCCGGCGCAGCGTAGTCGATAGTGCCGACGAAGACATCAAACGGTCCATTTCGTGTGTATGCGGCAGAGCCAAAGTCGATCAACTTGACCCGGTTCTCACCATCAAGGACCACATTCTCGTCCTTGATGTCACGGTGAACGATCGAGGCCTTAACATGGAGATGGTGGATAGCATCAACGACCTGGCGGAAGATATGTCGACATTCATCTTCCTGCATATTTACACGCAGCTCGATGTAGTCCTAGGCAAAGTTAGCAGATGAGGCATGAAGCAAGAAAGGTCAACACTAACAAATAAATCCATGCCAGGCAGGCCATGTGGCACCATCTCAATGTAATAGTGCATGTCATCCTCAAAGAAATCTACCATCTCCACAATGTTAGGATGCCTGTACCCATCTCGGCGTAAAAAGTCGAGCACGTGAATTTCCAGAGGCGTTGTACCCAAGCGGCGATCGCGGATCCATGTGTCAACCAATATTTTCCTTTTCGTCACATATTTGATGACCACTTTGTTGCTTCTGGTGTTCTGATATCGTGCAAGCTTCACGTCACCGTATGCACCTGATCCCATCTCTTCAAGAATGATGAAGTCTTTGATCGTTTTCTTGGGGTGGGCCACGTAAGGTATATGAGGTGGAGGATGCTCTAAAGGCTCAACTGTACTTGTAGCATCGTTGCTCGTCCGTCTCGAGGAAGGCACGTCCAATGGTTGAAAAGTTTCCGGTACTTGAGGTGGCGACGGTAGACTCTCCAATGGTGGAGGCTGAGGCGGCGGTGTTGTTGGTCTTGACATAAGTGGATGTTCTGGCCGGACTACACCCATACCGGCTGAATGCAGTTGTCGTGAGTATGTAATCCATAGTGCATAAACAAGTTCTGACATGCCTACTTGTTGCTGTACTCCATCCTCACTGCCTTCCTCAAGGATGACATCTTCCCCAGTAGGAAAGACTGTACCACTTCTAACCACTCTCAGCTGGACGTCGACCATGATATCAGAGCCATCACGATGCTTTGCTGGCAGACCAGACGGTCTTAGAAAAATGCTAGCAGCATCTTCGGCACCATTGCGGAATGAAAGCATAGCACGAGCTTTCCTGAAGCTGTGCTCGGGGATGACGAGGCCTTCAGCTAGAAAATCGTCATTGTCTTCGGCCAGGAAGTCGACAATCTGGCTAAAGTTCATGATTAACTCATCGATAAACATACCGTTTGGACGGCTGTGTCCAAATAGTGCTTGAGAGAATATTGTGTTTGAGCTGTTGATCTTTAGTGTATCGGCATCGAGGACCATCACACCCGCAATGTTCGGCAAACTCGAAACCCGCAATTCGTTCTTGCCCTTTACTTTAGCAACACAGGTTGGAACATTCACACCACCTATAGTGGAAGCCGTGTAGTGCCCAAGGATTGGCTGACCATCGAAAGCCGGGTCATCCATGTCTTCGAACGACAGTTTTGGTAGTAGATAACGGAGCTTTGTTCCACTCCTAAGAGACTCACCCCATATTTGCTCTGCATCGCCACGGCTATCCGAAAGACGTCTCGAGGAGTCATATCCAAGAAAAGCCACATCTTCAATCACTTCTTCGACGACCCAGATCAGACCTCCACGCTTTTCCATAACCCAGAAGCTGGCCGCACCAATGGTTCCATTCCTTTTCTGTATGGGTAAGATCTCACCACATAGTATTACTCCCCTCGATTTGCGAGGAGTGTGGTTTCTTGGCGCTGGTCGGTTAAGACCTCCAGGTCCGATATCAGTTTGTGCCCTTTCTATTTTCACAAGGCGTGACGGAGCCTTACTCAAGAGCCTTGCAGTGATTCCTCCTTTTGTAGCCAGATTCGACAGACGACCCTCTGGCGAATGCGCTACTTCTGGGGACTTCGGCGGATCAATTATTGATTCTGTTACACGCAATTTACCCTCAAGCCAATGTCTCCGTTCGTGTTGGATAAGGCCAAGAATGCTAAGGCTTCTAACCTCGGCTCGCGTGACACCGAAAGTCAAGCAGGCTAGGTCGTTTGCTGCAACGATGGTCCATGGTGTGTCTGAATCCGTTCTGAAGAAGGCTTGTGCTGGAGGCGTCCACTTCGTTGTATGGGTATGGATTGGCTGCGAGGCGGTAAATTTGGGGGCCTCGGCGCCGGCCAAGAACGAGACAGCGCCACTACCTTGCGCGAGAGGTGCCCCGTCTGAGGTGTAGGGTTTTGCTAAGGTTTCATGGAGTTTTCGGTTCAACGAAGCTTCTTTGATATCGGTATACGTTCGTTTGAGGGGAATTCTGCGTGGGATTGGAGATCCGGATTCATCTTGTACAGCGGACTCCTCGGGCTCCTCGATTATCACGTCTTCATTGCGCGAAGAGATTAGAAGCTCGGAAAGCTTTTCATTTGACGGGCTTATGTCGTTCTCAGCCCCTTCTGAAGCTGTCCTGAAGCTTTGATCGAATATATTCCTGCCCTCAAAATTGGCTGGGCCAGTCATTGGTCCCAGGCCTAGACCTAATGTGTGCGTAGCCTTAACGTTCGCAGACGGTACCACGTTCGCCCTTCGTAGCAGATCTATCATCCCCTGGAGTTCTTCATTGCCGTTGACCTTAGCCTGTGCATGAGCCAAGCCCACATTAGTTCTTAGACCTTTAAAGTCTCGGACAAGATCCAGGGACTTCTGGATAATGGCGTGTCTGCTATGCAGAAAGTCTTCGGACTGTCTGGCAAAGGAGAAGGAATGTAGTGATTCGGTAGGAAACCGTTGGAGATCTTCAATCACTGGCGAGGTCGCCCCACTAACAAGATATTGAGCTGTGGAAGCAGACCTGGAGGCAGATGTTGGGTCTCGAGTCCTCGAAGCGGATCGTGAAGAAGCGCCAGACACAGGTAAAGTCGAAGCACGAAGCAATCCACCCATGCTGAGATCCTCGTCTTCGATGATGAAGGTAGGCGCTCGAGAAGACGGTGCCCTACGTATACGACGTAGACCGGAAGCACCAAAACCTCCATCATGATCGACTCGGGCATTCCTACAAGGTAGTCGTAAGAGAATGATCATCTTCTAAAGCGAATGGGTGGATGATGAGACGCACCTTTTCAGAGTGTTCATCTCCTTGGGGGTTCCCGAGTCAAAAGAGAAGCGGTTCCGCCCTCTTTCGGCTGTAATTTGCGCATCCTCTTGTTCCTTTAGTAAATTTCCTGTGCTCTTGTTCTTCGGGATCCGCAATGAGAGCTGGGGGGACGCGAGAGGGGATAAGGCGGAAGGGCTTATATCTCCTGCGTCTACCAAGGGTAAGCAAGAGAACCACGAGAAATGGGTGGGAAAATCTGGCGTTGGTGACTAGTGTTGTAGAACCAACAAGGGAGGACAGGTAGGCAAACCATGGTTCTCAAAGCTCTCGGGCATGCTGATCTCTTGAAGCAGGACTGACTAGGGCTTAGCTGCCGCGCAGCAAGATTGCAGGCCCTCAAGAGCACATCGATTGTTATGGATTGAAGGGATGCATCAGTAATGCTTTGGCTGCGATAAAAATGCTCGATGGTGGGGATCTTGAACGGCTCAGCCTCCAGGTACAAAAAACCAGCTGAGCCTGTACACGATTTCACCTGAGTGGTGTCGTAAATTCTGTGTGAACAGTAAATAGTTTTGATATTTTGCCGACAAGCACCGAATGGATAGAATTATTTTCAGGAAGATAATGCCGATGTAGTGTAACGAATGTTGTGTAATGATCGACGTGAGCGAGCAGCATGTGGTTCTTACGATGAAGTCCCAACGATCGGAGGGTCGTCATGTCGAGAAGCTGCCGTCGATTCTGGTACAGGTACTGTATGAGTGGAAAGTAAACGTCCGGTCCACTTCAGAGTATGAGTCCACAGCCAACGAGATGCTTTCATTCGGCATGCAGAGTTTCGGACATGCCAGAGCTCTGGTGGGGCTGGCGTTGACTTTTCAGTTATACATATCTGCCAAGTGATGCCCGAGACAAGCTGGAACCCACTCAAATTCCAGATCTTCGGGCTGTCAAAGCCTACCGGATACGCTGCATTGCTGTCACCGCGTTTCACGTGTTCTCACGGTGGCATTGATAGATTTCTACTATGCATTGGCTTTGCTCTGATAAATACCTAGGCACTGTACAAAAGATGTCTGGGACGAGGAGCGGACATCGGTTATACAGCCATCTACAGGGCTGCCTGTCACACCACATTTGTCGATCCTATTGCAATAATCGAGCGAGGCATATTCACTTATTTGACCCTTTATCCATCCACACCGCGCGTGCGTCCTGTGGTACATCCTGACCCATACCCAGGTAACACTTGGTACACGACTTGAATGGCGCACCAGTTTGCTGGGCCAAGATCTGAATCTGCCGACGGTCCACATAGCCGACCTAATCCACACAACCCCATACAACATTTGAACCAAACTGCTTAACAGAGAACCTGTGTTTCGTCTTGTTACAGCCGAAACAAAACAAACCTTATTAGGGAGGTCGAGTGCTGTAGATGTCCACAAGGACACAATGCCGTTGATTGTGGTACTTCGTCTAAAGTAGTTGAAAACACGGTACCTGGGCCTTTCAACTTTTACCATCATTGGGCATTTCTCGAGCACATCAGTGTACATCAACAACCTTAAAAGTTCGCCGGGGACCAAAAATACGTCCCGCCCATTGGTAGTGAGATGTCAAAGTAGGCCATTTACTCAGGTCAAAGCAATTGCTCTTCACAGCCGCCGAATGTGGATGAGGAATAAACAACCGTATCCTGCAAATACTTGCGAATCTGTTTCGAGCTCGCCGCCGTCGGATCCACAATCATAAGGACTGTTGCTGCGCATTTATCGTTGATCCAAAAGTCCATTGAACTGGTACCAAAACCTGTAACAATCTGTATGCCCCCAATGTTCCTTCCAAAACTCACCAAATACATCTGAAACATTGATATCAATACCAGTAATCCTCTCGTTTCGCTTGAGCCCACAGATGGCGCAGACATGATTCGCGGTAAGCACGTCAGGCCCAGTAACTGTTCGTATGACTAGCCTCGTCGACAATGCCATAGGTGGTCGAGGCACCTTCGCCTTTGTCATAGCAGCATTTAGTCTGTACGAGGGGTATGACCAAGCCTTGATAGCCTCTTCTGCTTCTTGATCTTCTTTTCTGGTCTCACCCTTGTCGAGACTGGTCAGCTTCATCCCGCCACTTCGACCTGCCGTCCCGATCCTCATGCTTTGTGCGAGAATTGTATCTCGTTTCCACCGCAGCTGACGGCCAGAAATTATCCGAGCGCAGGTTCGGTACACTTCCACCAACGTTGCGCTGGTGGTGCCATCCATTTCTGATGACTGAGCGTCCGCAGCCAAGGAAGAGAAGACTTTGGGTAATAAAGCTAGAAGGATTGCTGGAGGAGGAACATTGGTAGGCCTTTCTTGTGAGACCTCGGGAGCCCGGACTGGAGGTTTCAGTACATATTGAGTCTGCTGCTGTTTGTCGGACCTAGCTTCAGCTGAGGCACTAGGTGGACCATCCTCAAAATCGTCCCAGTCATCGCCAAAGCCGTCCTCATCGTCTCCATTCAGTTGAGTCGTTTTGATTGAGCCAGTTGGCACTGTTACCTGTCGAATTTCGCTCATATTGTTTAAGACTTTGTTGCCATTCGTCGAAGAAGACGACAAAATTGAACGGACGCCCGATTTATGCTTGTTATCAGCCGAGCTTGACTCGGGAGTGATGAATTCCTCGAAATGACCCCAGTCATCGTCTACCGCTGGCGGGGTTGCTGCTGGTGGAACGGCATCATGTTTGAGAGGTTCTGGTTTAGACTGTACTGTGAAACTAGGCTTCGTAAACTGGAGTTGGCTATTCGGTGCTGCTTCGAAAGTGTCCTGTGGGACTACAATATCGGATTCGTCTAGGTCCAGAAGATTAGTAGCATGCTTTGAAAGAGGTTCTAGAGTTGTCTTGGGAAGAGTTGTTGTGAGATCAGGATGTGCCTTCTCGAAGTCTCCAAAATCATCCTCGTCACATTCAGGCTCAGGCAGCCGGCCTACCGCACTGGCTCCTGCATCGAACAGAACCGTGTTACCTTGTTCGTCCTGATCCCATAGATTCGGAGCAGCATGTCGTGGAGTAACCGGATGATTTGGTGAATGCGAAGGCCATGGTTGCCAGGTTGTTTCAATTTCTGGTTTTACGTTGCTTTTCGTCGTAGTAGCTTCAGGTTTTGCATTGTTGTGATCCGATGGCTTATCAGAAGACTGGAGTTGAGAGCCAAATGCCTCGAACAGATCCGCTGACATCTCCCATTGCAGAGAGTACATACATGTAAGTGCAGAAGTCTTACTAGAATTATATCCTTGATGCGTTAGGCTTGCTGGAATTGCATTAGCGGCATTAGGTAAGCGTACGGAGCCCGCCCAAAAGTCACCGCAAACTTGAAGTCTGGACACACTGGGGTCGGCCAAATAGCATATCGAAAACCTGACTTGAGATAAAACATGTATTACCTGTTTTACAGGATGCTATTTGCGTGATTATTGTGAAGACATGCGGCAATTTCAGGACGTCGAGAAGCGATGGTCCCTCCTCTTCAATACGTCCATTGGTGTCGATCTAAGACAAGCCATTCAGGATGATGGTGATTTCGACCCGTGTGAGGATGGTTTACGGTCTGTCTGCTGGAAGGCGTTCTTGCTTAACGGACCTCTGAGTAAAGTATCATGGCTAAAGAAGCTCAAAGACTCCCGAAGCGCGTACATCTCTCTTCGCGATCATTTCTTGAAGTACATTGACAATCCCAACGATCTACATTCTTCTGTAGACCCTCTTGCAGATGACGAGGCGGTCAGTTGAGTTCGACTGGTAAGTCATGCGATAGCTGACTGACATAGTGTAGTCTCCATGGGATACCTTCAGACAAGATGAAACCAATCGGGAGGAGATATGGCAGGATGTCATTCGTTGCAACGTTGACAATTACTTTTTCCGAGAACCATCCACTCAAAGGAGGCTGCTGGATATCTTGTTTATCTACTCCAAGTTGAATCCGGATACAGGCTATCGACAGGGCATGCATGAGCTGCTAGCACCTATATTGTGGGTGGTATACCAGGACTCAGTAGATGCCAAGGCAGTACCTAGCACTGCATCAGAAAAGGAGGGCATGGACTTTATGCTAGACGTACTCGACTCACGGTATGTGGAGCATGATGCTTTCAATTTGTTCTGTGCTGTGATGCAGACCGCGAAGACATTCTACGAACTCGGTGACAATAAGGACTCATCAGCCATTATCGCTCAAAGCGAACGTATATACAAAGAATTGCTAGGAGCGGTTGATCCTGATCTCTCCAATCACCTAGAGGTCATCGGCATCATTCCTCAAATATTTGCTATCAGATGGCTCCGACTCCTTTTCGGCCGGGAATTTGATTTCAAAGACGTGCTCAAATTGTGGGATATTCTATTTGCAGAAAGCTTGAATATAGACATCATAGATATGGCCTGCGTAGCCATCCTCCTACGATTGAGATGGCAGCTCATTGATGCTGATTACACAACAGCCATCACAACTATAACCCGACTACAACTGCCATCAAAAGGAGATTCAGCACGTGCAATTGTCAAGGATGCAGTACAACTAGCAAAGCGAAGGACCACGGAAGCAGGCGCAGACATAACACAACTACGCACTGGTAGGCGTCAATACACAAATCCCCTTGCAATAGAAGAGCCTGTTGTCAGAGCTTCAACTCCAACACAAGCTCGTACACACCGCAGACTCAAGTCATCACAAATATCACCCAGCTCTTCCCCAGCCAGGTTCGCAACGCCACAACGGCAGCTCGAATCCCTTTTCAACAACGTCTCAAGCAACTTCCAAAAAGGTGCAGAAGGCTGGAGCGTGCAGAACGTTTCAAAGGCCCTTCGAGGTGCAGTAGGAGAAGTCAGACGGAACGTCGAGCATTTACAGGCCGGTACCGCTCCTTCCCGTACGAGTATCGACACCTTAAGAAACTCAACCGAAGACGATGCAGCAATTCCTAGCAGTATCGCACACGATCTAGCAAATCAGCTCAGGAAACTCGAGGACCGCAACAAAGCATTAGCAAAAATGCTCGAAACAGCACAAGAATCTCTACGGAAATGGAAATCAGACAGCTCAAACCACAACGCCCAAGGAGAAGACGCATTCAACACAGCCCTGGCCAGAATCCAATTCGTCTCAGTATACCTCACAGACTCAGACATACCCATTCCAACCCCAGCACCAACCCCAGCCATTGAAGCAACCCCACCTGACCAACCCACCACCGCCACACCGACTTCCAACACCGTCCAAGCCGACCAACAAGCCAACAAAAGCGAACAAGAAAAACAAGCAGACAACCTTAACAGCAACACGAACACAAGCATCCAACCCCCACAACAACAAATACCAAAAACCGCCACCACCACTGAACCCAACAAATCCTCCCAACCACAATGCCACCTCGACCCATCCCCCCTCCACCCTCGGCCCTCCCTAACATCCCCAACATTCTCCTTCATGCTCGGCCCCGATCACGCCACCCGCCGTACATCATTCATCCGCTCCACTCCTCTCCCCGAAGAACGTCGCCACAGCACCGCCACTTCCACAACCTCCACCATAAACTCATCTAAACCGAAATCCAGCACGTCAGCGGCCGAAAATACATTGAATATGGTCGTGAAAAAGAAGAAGACTAAAAAGGAGAGTAAAGATAAGGATAGGGAGCGACGGGCTAGTCTGGGTAGGATTGGGGCGGGTAGTGATGGAGATGAGGACATTGGGTTTACGATGAGTAGTTTACGTTTGGGCGGTGATACTGGTGGTGGTGCGAAGCCGAAAGGGCCGCTTTAGCGACTACTAGGCAATATAAAACACCTTCAGACAATATCGAGCTCGACCATCCCTACCTCCTCCTGCACTCCAGAACACGGTGTATCTGATCCAAACACCCCTACCCAAACAATACTACTGCAGTACTACGACTTCTGCCTTCTCTAATATCACTGGTACGCTGACTCATGCTCGGCTCCTCCCTCCCTCCCTCTACTATGCAACACCGTTCGCCCGCTCCATGCTTTTCCCTGAAGAACGCTGCTCCTCTACCTCCACCTCCACCTTTACCTCTACAATACACCGCGCCCTAAACCTAACCCTAAACCTGACTGTAAACCCAATCCAAACCTAAATTCGAAAGTACCACCCGCGCCGTCACGAAGCCGGAGACCTCAGTCGTCATAAAGCAGAAGAACAAGATATATAGTGAAGACGGGGAGATAGGCACTCAGGGAAACGTGGTAACATCTGTACGTGAATTTACAATCGTGCGGGAAATGCCGTTGGGAATGGGAACGCTTTTACGATGAGCAGCGTGAATCTGAGTTCGAGTGCGGCAGGGGTATGTAGGTTATGGATTTACGGACGTGGTGCAATACGAGTGATCTGAGGCGCGTGGGGGATTCGCATTGAGATATAATTGTCACGAGGTTGGGATGGCTACCCGAGTGAATGGGTGAGGTGAGTGAAGCGAGTGGATAACAAGTTGATACTTGTGGTATATTTATACAGTAGCAAGATCTCCAAAGAGCCAGTACAGGAAACGCCTTGGAGGACTATAAGACTGTATAGCTACCAATGCAGGTGTGGTACGAATGTATGATATAGTGCCGTATCTACCTATGACTGAGTTACGATTGAATATTCTCTAGCCAACCTAAATGAGATGTGATTCAAACAGTGGTATATGGGGCCCATATACAAACCCAGTTTCTCTCTTCCTCATACTTGTCCAACGTCTGCGATTACTTCTTATTATCCATATAAGTCTTAGCCAGCATGCTCACAATCGGTTGGATATCCTTGTAGTGTTTCTTTCCAAAATCAACGTACTTGCCAACATCGTTAGGGTCCAATCCTAAGACTCCCTTCTTTTTCTTGCGGCTACCGCTATCACGGTCCCGATCCCGATCTTTGTCGTCTCTGTATCGGTCACGATCTCTGTCCCGACGAGGTGCTCGGTCATCGTAAGATTTGTACCCACGATCTCGATCGTCACGGTCGGATCGCTCTGTCCGAGATCGACGAGGGGGGTCGTATCGATCACTATCGCGGTCTCTGTCCCGGTCTCTGTCACGAGGCCGATCGCGATCGCGATCACCGTAGTAGTCATCTTTGTCTCTGCGACGCGCGGGGACGACGTCTCGGTCTGAACGTCGTGGTGGTGGATCATCATATTCGTCGTCATATCTCCTTCGACGGGGGGGATCCCGCTCCTCGGAGCGATAACCTCTATCATCATAATCTTTGCGACGTCTGGGTGGAGCATCATAGTCATCTTTGTCATCATCGTAGTCTTTCCGGCGACGAGGAGGAGGATCGTCTTTGCGACGTCGTGGAGGGTCCCGATCGTCCGAATATTTGTCTGATCGCTCTCGAGGTCTCTTGTAATCATCATCATCTCGATCCCGATCTCGATCTCGATCTCGGTCTCGTTCACGACGACGACCTTCATTCACTCTTGTTGGCTCTTCTACATCGTCCCGATCTGGTTCTCTCCGCGACCTTTGCTTGCGCCGTGATCCATCATCGCCATCCACCAAATCTGCATCTCGAGGATCGGCCCTGTCACGTCTGCTTGACTTCGGGGGGTACTCAGGTTCATCGTCGTCATCGTAGTACTTTTTCGAACGTGATTTAGGTTCTTCGACGCGCTCTTGCTTGGGTGAAGATCTATTGTCGTCGTCGTCACGCGTCCGTCTTCTTCGCTGCTTAGGTTCCTCCGAGTCAAGGTCGCGATCGCGGTC
>Ga0068628_1000904_pt1 | contig 11583 bp, 11 predicted proteins | sample InSIn2gowninarea_FD_77431 | JGI IMG/M metagenome (GOLD analysis project Ga0068628, IMG submission 77431) | Clean room microbial communities from NASA Spacecraft Assembly Facility at Jet Propulsion Laboratory, Pasadena, California, USA -... ... | reverse complement strand
TATGTATAGTAGTAGGTACTACAGCCAATTCTTTGCCTTTTAGCATCATTACAGGATGGGGCAAAATGTTAGTATATTTATAGGCTAAGTGGGCCAAAAATTCTGTATGACCTGGAAATTTAAACCCAGCATTATATAGATTTTTTTTTGCTATAGGTATAGATTTAGCTTTTCCTTTACTACCATAAACACCATACACTACTGTAGGATCAGATTGTAATTTAATATGTTTAATGAGTCTATTATAAAAAACTGAGGCCGCTAAATACCGTTCTTTTGGTGAGCTTACTTCCTTTTCAATTATAGAAGCTAAATTTACTAGCTCTTCGCTATTTTTTAATGGAATAGATTTATCACGATTTTGCCAAATCTTCTCTACTCTCTTTTTTTGAGCTTCCATAAGCCTTTGCAAGATAATAGCTCTATCTGTACCTCTTAGATATTTCAAAGAAGTTGGCATCAAACTACCTTCTTTTATAGTAATGTTACTTATATCTCCACATAGTGCTTGCTCATTATTTAAGCGCTCTTTAATTTGATATACCGTAAATCCTTCTGGTATAACAATATTATGCTCATAAAATTTTCCAGAGCTCAATATTTTAAAAATTTGATTAATAGAACTATGAGCCGGTATTTCATATTCGCCCGCTCTTATACCATAAGATTTGCACAATAACAAAGTACTATATTTAAATAAAGCCGGAACTGAAATTAAATGCTCTTTCGCTAATTTATTAGATATCTGAGTTAACGTAGCGCCTTTATCAACAATAAAAAGTTTTGTCTGAGAAATAGTAGATGGTTTAGTGTATAAATGATACGCCTCACTACCCACAAAAATTAAAATTAAAAAAATTAAGTTAACTATATATGTTAATAATGTTCTAAACAATTTTTACCTTTTTAGTTAAATAAAAGCTTAATTTTTATATTTTTTCATCAATAACGAAGCGTTAGTACCTCCAAAACCAAAAGAGTTTGACAGCACCACATTAATTTCTTTTTGAATAGGTCTATGCGGAACTAAATTTAATTTAGTTTCTACTTCTGGATTGTCTAAATTCAAAGTAGCAGGTGCTATATTATCTCTCATCGCTAAAATAGAAAAAATAGCCTCTGCGGCACCAGCAGCACCAAGCATATGACCAATAGAAGATTTAGTAGAAGACATTAAAGTAGTTTTAACAGCATCTCCTAAAAGATTTTCAACAGCTCTTAATTCAATAATATCAGCCATAGTAGAAGTACCATGTGCATTTATATAATCAATATCGGACGCCTCTATTTTTGCTTTTTTTACTGCCATCTGCATACAGCGCAAGGCTCCCTCACCTTGTGGTGAAGGCGAGGTGATATGATAGGCATCACCAGATAAGCCATACCCTATTATCTCAGCATATATTTGGGCACCACGCGCTAAAGCATGTTCTAATTCTTCAACAACAAGAATAGCTGCGCCTTCCGCCATAACAAAACCATCGCGATCTTTATCATACGGACGAGAAGCTTTTTGTGGTGTGTCATTATATGAAGTACTTAAAGCTTTACAAGCGGCAAACCCTGCAAGAGAAATCTTATTTATAGGAGATTCTGTACCACCAGCCAACATAACGTCAGCATCGCCCATAGCAACAATCCGAGCAGCGTCCCCAATAGCATGTGCACCAGTTGAACAAGCAGTAACTACAGAATGATTAGGTCCACGCAAATTATGCCTTATAGAAACCTGCCCAGAAGCTAAATTTATTAAACGCCCAGGAATAAAAAATGGCGATATACGCCTTGCACCTTTATCGCGTAACGTGTAGCCGGCCTCAACTATACCTTGAACACCGCCTATACCGGAGCCTATGATAGTACCGGTGGCACATTGGTCTTCATTTGTTTTAGGATGCCAATCAGCATCTTCTAACGCTTCACACGAAGCTGCCAAAGCGTAAGTAATAAAAGGGTCTACTTTACGTTGATCTACAGCCTGTAAAAATAAATCTGGGTTAAAAGTGCCGCCCATTCCATCACCCAAAGGGATAGAGCAAGCAATTTTTGAAGCGACATCCTCTACATCAAACTGCGTTATGCGTCGAGTCGCATTTTCACCTGCCAACAAACGTTGCCAGCTATCTTTAACATTACTGGCTAAAGGAGATACTAACCCCAGACCCGTGATAACAACACGTCTCATATGCCCTCTTTATAGAAATAAAATAAAAGAAGCTATGAAACAACTATAGCTTCTTTTGTAAAGAATATAACTATTTTGAAGCAGATTCGATAAATTTAACTGCATCACCTACGGTTAGAATTTTTTCTGCAGCATCATCTGGAATTTCAACACCAAATTCTTCTTCAAAAGCCATTACAAGTTCAACTGTATCTAAACTATCAGCGCCTAGATCATCAATAAAACTAGTATTTTCTGTTACTTTATCGGCATCAACACCTAAATGTTCTACTACAATTTTTTTAACGCGTTCTGCTTTATCGCTCATTTTGTTAACCACAACTGTTTTTATTAAGCATTTTAAACTTAATATTTTTTAAAATTAAGATAAAGAAATTAAACTTTATCATGACGAGAACTCAGCAAAAGCTAAGTTTAAAATAAAACATCTATAAGAAATTATAGAGAATATCAATAGCAATATCATTTATGATATAAAAACGCAATAGCTTTCTATCAAATCATAGCCATACCGCCATTAACATGTAACGTTTGTCCTGTGATATATGATGCTTCATCACTTGCCAAATATAAAGCGGCCGCCGAAACATCATCAGATTTACCTATACGCTTCATAGGTATAGAGCTAACTATAGTTTCAATTTGCTTTTCATTCAGTCTATCGGTCATGGCAGATTCTATAAAGCCAGGCGCTATACAATTAACAGTTACATTTTTAGCCGCCAATTCTCTAGCTAATGCCTTGCTAAAACCTATAAGCCCAGCTTTTGCTGCACAATAATTTGTTTGCCCAGCATTACCTAATATACCAACCACAGAGCTTATATTGATAATACGTCCAAAACGCTGCTTTAACATGGAAATTGAGATGTCTCTGGCTAATAAGCATGCAGATAATAAATTAATATTAAGAACATCTTCAAAATCTTTATTACTCATTCGCATAAGCAGTCCATCTTTTGTTATACCCGCATTATTTATAAGAACATCTACCCCCTGCATCTGCTCAATAGCAGTTGATGCCAAATATTTAACCATTTCTTGTTTAGATAAATCGGCCTGAGCTAAATAAATATTACTTGCATCACAATTTGGATATGATGTTTTCAATTCTTCAGCAAAAGTTTTAAGCCTTTCTTCATTTGTACCATGTAAAAATACTTTACAACCTTTAGCATAAAATTTAGCGCTTAAGCTTTTACCAATGCCTCCCGTTGCTCCTGTAATTAATACCTTGCGGCCCTGCAAATTAAACATTTAAACAACCCTTTATTCTTGTATAAGTTTTAAGCAATTTTCTATTTCTGCTATTTCATAAACCGGCATGGCTACTAACTCTTTATTAATACGCTTTGCCAAATTTGTTAAAATTTTACCCCACCCTATTTCATAAATATGCGAAATATCATTAGCCGCAAACCATTCTACAGTTTCTCGCCACCTTACTCTACCTACAATTTGCTCAACAAGTAAGCCAGCAATAGCATCAGCGTCTATCTGCAAATTTACAGTAATATTCGGCAAAATAGGTACCACAGGTTTATTTGGCGTTATTTGCTCAAGAGCCTGTAGCATTTTATCGGCAGCTGGCTTCATTAAACTACAGTGAAAAGGCGCTGAAACTGGCAAAAACACCACACGTTTAGCATCCATATCTTTTGCTAAAATTGCAGCTTTTTCTACGGCTAATTTTTCCCCAGATAATACAAGCTGACCTCCACCATTATCATTGGCTATCTCACAAATACCATTTTCACTTTTAATTTGGTTGCAAATTTTCTCTAGCTGAGATATTTCCAAGCCAATAATAGCACACATAGCACCTACACCTTGAGGCACTGCATTTTGCATTGCTAAACCACGAATGCGCAAAAGTCGGGTAGTGTCTCGTAAAGAATAAACGCCAGCCGCGCAAAGCGCTGAATATTCTCCTAGCGAATGTCCTGCAACTACTTGTACATCTTTAGACATATCTAATCCCATCGATTCTAGTACACGAATTACAGCAATTGAAACTGCCATTATAGCCGGTTGAGCATTATAAGTTAGTGTTAATTCTTCAATATCACCTGAAAACATCAAGCTAGATAATTTTTCGTCTAAAGCGTCGTCAACTTCATCAAAAACTTGCTTCGCACAACTAAAATTATCATATAACATTTTTCCCATACCAATAGACTGGCTACCCTGCCCAGGCATTGTAAAAGCTACTTTCATTACATTATCCTACTTTTTTATACAATTTATCTATCAACAACCAACTTATAGCTCCTATAAGGCTACCGCCTATTATATCAATTGGATAATGAATAGCCGTAAAAACGCGTGCCCAACAGGTTAATATCATAAACATCATTGCCAATGGTAATATCACTTTAATATAATTAAGTTCTTTATAATTGCCTATAAGAAAAAATATATATACACTAAAAACAATAGAGTGATTACTAGGAAAAGAAGAGCTATTGCGATGTGCAAGCAAAGCTAGGTTAGGCTCTATCATTAAGGGACGCGGCTCATAAAATATATAGCCAATTAGCAACGATATAAAAATAGCTAAAGCAAGAGCCAACACCAAAGGCACAGCTATAGAATTAAACTTAAAATATAAATTTTTACATCCCCCACCTAAACTTAAACAAATTATATGTAATGGGATAATATAAACTAAGTATTTAGCGCAAAATATTGAAAAATATAATAAAGCCGGCGGTATATTTCCCACGCCAAATATGCAAGCACCGCATATAGCGTGAAATAGTTGCATATTTAAACTTAATAATTCCATTTAATAAATCCTATATTATACATAGTATAAATATTTAAAAATATACTTGTAAAAAAGTAAATAGTATAGTACAAAAATATTCAACAACTAGTTTCAGCTGGGGGCTGAACGGAGAAGTAGTTTATACTATGTAGCTAAGCTTATGCTTTAAAGTCTTCGGTGTCTCCACTCTCTATTGTCTTTATATTCGTCCTTTCAAAGAGACGAAGATGTGGCTTTGCGTTGAAAATGGTTAGTAAAAATGAAAGGCAAAAAATTATGGCACTATACGAACACGTATTTATTGCACGCCAAGACCTTGCACAACAGCAAGTAGAACAACTTGTGGAAAACTACAAAAAAATACTTACTGACAATGGGGCAAAGGTTGGCCGTGTAGAAAATTGGGGCTTACGTACCCTTGCATATCGCATAAACAAAAACCGTAAAGCATATTATGTATTAATAGATATTGATGGCTCAAGCGAAGCTGTTGCTGAGATGGAACGCCAAATGCGCATTAATGAAGATATTTTGCGTTATTTAACTATTCGTGTTGATGAATTTGAAAAAGGTCCTTCAGCCGTTTTAACTCGTCATGATAAAGATGATAGAGGTTATAGAGACAATATGGATAATCGCCGTCCTCGTCGTCCTCGTGAAGAAACTTCAGCTATGGGAGAAGCATAATGTCTACTACACAATATTCTGATGTTCGCCGCACTTTTAACCGTCGTAAAAAAACTTGTCCTTTTAGCTCGACAAATTCACCGAAAATCGACTATAAAGATGTAAAGTTGCTACAACGCTATATATCTGAGCGTGGTAAAATTATCCCATCACGGATCACAGCCGTAAGCCAAAAGAAACAGCGCGAACTAGCTAATGCTATCAAAAGAGCTCGTTTTCTTGCATTGCTGCCTTATGTAGCAAAATAATATATTCACTATGGTAGTATTGTACAATACTACCATTCATATTAGTAGCTGAAAAGCTTCTAGCTTTTCTAACTGCACATTAAATATAGCAGGACAGCGATGAAAATAAATAAATATTTATTCGATTTTATTAATAAAATAAATTATGGCGAAAAAGAACTTTTTAGCATAAGTTTAGCTTTTGTTTTAACAGCTTTAGACATTATTATTTCATGGCTTTTTCATATTGGCTCTGCTCTTGCACTACCTTTAATATGCGTATGCATGAGCCCTTTATATTTACTAGCTTTTAGAGCTGGTATAGCTTATGCAACAATTTCTACCATAGGGTCCTTCATTTTTTTAGCATTTCTTAAAGATTTTATTTACGCTAGTATCCAAATAGCTTTGCTATGGCTACCTGCTTTAATTGCTTCAACACCTTTCGGCGCACAGTTTGATTCTTTAGCCGATGCCATAAATTTTGGTGTGGCACCTGGTATGATACTATATGTATATATATTGCATAATATTAAAAGCTTGGGGTGGATCGCTGTATTAATATATAGTATAGCTTGCTGCTTGCGCTTGGCTAGGTTCAATGCGGCATTAGATGACCCAAAAATACTAAATTGGCAAAAAAATTACTTTCAAGGAATTCCCGCTCCAGCAGGAGCTTTACTCGTATTATTGCCAGTTTATTTAGGATCTTTAGGGCTAGAATTTAGCAAATTTCTTACTTTTTTCTTTTTCTTTTACACTATTGTTATTGCTGTTTTACTTATTAGTCGTTTACCGGTTTGGAATGCAAAAAATTTAAATAGTTTTTTACGTCGCGATTTTTTAGTTATGCTTTTATTGTTTTTGGTGGCTTATGTTAGCTTTATGGTAGCTTATCCGTGGGAAGTACTTTCCATAACAGCCTTTTTATATTTAATGTTTTTGCCTATAAGTTTTATTATGTATCGCCGTCAAGATAAAGGATACTCGCCAGTAAAATAATGGTCGGTATATTGCGCACAATTATTATTGCGTTTATTCCCGTTTATAGCTGTATATAAGCCATCTATACTTAAAAACTTTAAACTATCTACATTTAGATATTCAGCCATCTCACTTATAGTGGGGTATTGATAACTTAAAATCTCACTTTGCTTTTTTATATCTATGCCGTATATATCAGGATATTTGAATATTGGGCTAGCTATACGTAAATGAATTTTTCCAACCTCTGTTTTTCTAAGTTGAGCTATTATATATTTAAGCGTAGTGCCGCGTACTAATGAATCATCTATTAAAATTATATCTTTATTTTTAATAACATCTTTAATTACTGAATATTTTAACTGAGTAGCATATTGTCTTGTATGGTTATTTGGATAAATAAAGCTTCGTCCAGTGTAATTATTTATTGCAAGAGCAAGTTCAAAGTCTATATTGCTTTGTTGCGCATAGCCAAGCGCCGCATATGTACCGCTATTTTGTATAGGAACAACAAGGTCGGCTTTAGCTGGAGCTTCATTTGCTAATATCTTACCCATATTCTTACGTATTGTGTAAATATATTTGTTGTTAATATGGCTATCGGGGCGGGCAAAATATATATATTCAAAAATGCATAATTTAGCTGGCTGAGGTGCTGGAGCTTGCAATTGTATTATATTATTGTTATCGCAAAGTATAATTTCACCATTTTCTATTTCTCGAATAAAATTAGCTCCTACAGCATCTAAAGCACAGCTCTCTGAACAAAATAGGTAAGAGCCATTTAATTCACCCATTACTAGGGGTCTTATACCTATTGGATCGCGAGCAGCTAAAATTTTATCTCCCGATAGGCACAATATAGCAAAGCCGCCTTTAATATTATTTATAGCATGTATAAAGGCTTGTTCAATATTATTATGGCATGCATTTTCTATAAGCTCAATAATTTGATAGCTATCAGATATAGTGCTATTTTTTGAATTTATTTGTCCATTATGCGCTATTGCAAAATTAAAATTTTTATTTACAAAGGGCTGAATATTTTTTTCATTATTTACAGCAGAAGTTGGATATCTATTATGCCCAATAGAAGTTTTGCCAATAAGATTAATATTATCTAGTTCAAAAACTTCTAAAACTCTACCGCGAGACTTTCTTGTATAAATTTGTTTTTTATGAGATACAGCAATGCCGCAAGCAGATTGACCGCGATGTTGTAAAGCGTGCAAACCTATAGCGGTAATTTTTGGCGCATCAGCATTGTTACAAATACCAAAAATTCCACATTCTTCATATATTTCGTTATCCACAGCTTAAGTATTTTGTTCGTCTTTTTGTTTTATGGTTGAAAAGATCTTATCAAGGTCTAAAAAGTTAGCCGGAATTAAAGAATAAATATGACTACCAATATTATTTAATAAAGGATATGTTTTGGCATTAGTTAACCAGATTTTTTTATTTTCAGCTTCTATTATATTAGTAGTTAAAAACACAAGCATTGCAGCTATTAGTACGCCGCGTGTGACGCCATAAATAATACCTAAAAACTTATCTAGTGGTCCTACAAAACTACGTGCTAAAATTTGTGAAATTTTTACTGAAAAATAAGAAAGTAGAACAAAAACTATAATAAAAATTATGGTTAAAGAAAGTATATTACTAATTGCTGAGCTTTTTATAAATTTTTTCAAAAATATAGCTAAGCTAGAATATGTTAAAATTGAAATCGCAGCAGAGCATAACCAGGTAATTAATGATAGTATTTCGCGAGTGAAGCCACGCATAAGAGATAATAAACCCGAAAATAGGGTGATAGTAATTACAACAACATCAATCCAAGTTATAAACATTATGTTTTCTCTTTCCTATAGTTATTAGCGTTTTGTATTTTCTCTTCGCCTATTATGTCTTTCATAAGATCGTTTAAATCTTTATATTTAGTATAACGGAAATTTTCTAATTTTGGTAGATCTTTACTATTTTGAGCAACTATTGCATGTTTAAAACCTAATTTATACGCTTCTTTTATTCTTTGCGGCAATAAAGAGCTGGGTCTTACGGTGCCAGATAAACTTACTTCTCCTATATAAATATTTTCAGCAGATAAAGCCTTGCCGCTTATGGCTGAAATTAGCGCAGCTGCGGCCGCTAGATCTAGACCAGGATCGTTAGTTTTATATCCACCCGCTATATTTAAATATATATCGTGATTATTTAATCGAATATTACAGTAAGAAGAAAGTACAGCCAAAATCATGGATAAGCGGTTTGTATCCCACCCTACCACAGAGCGCCGTGGCATACCCAACGATGACGGTGCAACTAGTGATTGTACTTCTACTAATATAGGGCGCGTGCCTTCTATTCCAGCAAATACTGCAGCGCCAGGAGCATTCTCACTACGATAATTTAAAAACATTAATGAAGGATTTTCTACCTGCTGCAATCCAGTGCTTGTCATTTCAAAAACCCCAATTTCATCAGTAGGCCCAAATCTATTTTTAATGGTTCGTAAAATTCGGTAATGGTGGCTTTTGTCACCTTCAAAATACAATACTGTGTCAACCATATGTTCAACTACGCGTGGGCCAGCTATTTGTCCTTCTTTTGTAACGTGACCAACCAAAATAACTGTTGTATTAGTATTTTTTGCAAATCTTATCATCTCTTGCACACTGGCTCGTACTTGTGTAACTGTGCCAGGCGCAGATTCTACTAAATCAGACCACAGGGTTTGTATAGAATCTATTATAACTAAATCAAGATTATTTATTTTTAAAAGAGTTGCTATGATATTTTCAACATTAGTTTCAGCCGCTAGCTTTACGTTACTTTCCATAATATTTAAACGCTTAGACCGTAGCCTTATTTGAGCTATTGATTCTTCACCAGAAACATACACAACATTAAAATTTTTTATATTTAATGCGTTGCAAGTTTGGGTTAGTAGGGTAGATTTACCAATTCCAGGATCGCCGCCCAATAAAATTGCGCTACCCGGCACAAATCCCCCTCCTGTAACCCTATCAAGCTCACCTAAATTAGTTTTTATACGTGGTAAGGTTTCTATTTCGCCACATAGAGACGTTAAAACAATTTCTTTCCCAACTATAGATTTTAAGTTAGGGCGAGCGCCTATGCCAGTTATAGCGCTAGATTCTTCAATACAATTCCAATTATTACAGGAATCACATTTACCTGCCCATTTATTATGGATAGTACCACAATTATTACAAACAAATTGCGCCTTGTCCTTCATATGAAAGCTTCTCTAATTTATGCTGGTATCTGTTCTGGTAAAAATTCATTATTTGCAATATCATAAAATCTTGTAAATTCAGCCTCAAATGCTAAAGAAATATTACCAATAGAACCGTGACGGTGCTTTGCAATAATAATTTCCGCCTTTTTTAATATTTTGTTCATCTGTTCTTGCCAAATGTCGTGCTCTGTAGTGCCTTCTACAGGTTTATCTTGTGCCTTATAATATGCTTCACGAAACACAAAAAGTACAAGATCGGCATCTTGCTCAATAGAGCCAGATTCACGAAGATCAGATAATTGGGGGCGACGCCCCTCCCTATGTTCAACCTGCCTTGATAATTGAGATAAGGCAATTATAGGTACATTTAATTCTTTTGCCAATGCTTTAAGTCCTACCGTAATTTCGGTAACTTCATTTACCCGGTTTGCATTGTTGTTTTTTTTAGAACCATGAATAAGCTGAATATAATCTATAATTAATACATCCAAACCTTTTTGTCTTTTTAACCTGCGCGCTCTAGTAGCTATTTGGGCGATAGAGGCACCACCAGTATCATCAATAAATAATGGTAAATCTTCAAGTCTAGCTGCTACATCACTAATTATTTTATATTCATGTTCTAAAATATCACCTCTTCGTAATCTGTTGGTAGATATTTCCACTTGCTCTGAAATAATACGGGTTGCCAATTGTTCAGCCGACATTTCTAATGAAAAAAAACCAACAATACCACCTTCTTTGGTATCAGTATTATAATTACTTGATATATTATAGGCTATATTCGTGGCAAGTGAGGTTTTTCCCATACCAGGACGCCCAGCTATAATAATTAAGTCTGAAGGAGCAAGACCCCCTAATTTACTATCAATTGAGCTAAAATAGGTGGCAAATCCTGATAATTTTGATTTATTGAGATAAGCTTTATTAGCTACATCTAAAGATTGCATTAATGCAGACTTAAAAGTTTCAAACCCGCTTTTTACATGACCTTTTTCAGCTAAACTAAATAATAACTGTTCAGCAGATTCAATTTGCTCAACCGGTGAAATTTCTAACGTTGCCTCAAACGCGGTTTTTGAAATATCTTGCCCAATTATAATCAATTGGCGCCGCATATACATATCATAAACCATTTGTGCAAAGCCTACGGCATTGCTAATGGTTACTGCATTTACGGTTAGCTGCATTACATATTCGTAAGCCTCAATCTCGCCGACTTTTTCTTCTTTACTAAAAAATTCCTTTAAAGTAAGTGGTGAAGCAAGTTGATTTAATCGAACTTTTTTTAAAATAAGTTCATATAAGCTTTGGTGAAAAGGCAAAGCAAAATGTTCTGGCTTTAAGATGTCAGATATTTCGTCTAGGCTATCATTGTTAAGTAATAATTCACCCAATAAGGCTTGTTCAGCTTCTATAGAGTGAGGTAGTGTGTAGCTAGTATTTGCAGCTTTATCTGGTAAAC
>Ga0068628_1000902_pt1 | contig 11600 bp, 12 predicted proteins | sample InSIn2gowninarea_FD_77431 | JGI IMG/M metagenome (GOLD analysis project Ga0068628, IMG submission 77431) | Clean room microbial communities from NASA Spacecraft Assembly Facility at Jet Propulsion Laboratory, Pasadena, California, USA -... ... | reverse complement strand
TTCAAGGAAAAATTATCAAAGAGTTAAAAATAAATATATTTTAAATCCATTAATAAAAAATATATATATCATAGAAAGTTATAAAAAGAATTACTACTAAAATTTTGAAGGTTTAAAAAAAAAACATATAATAATAATAATTATTAGTATTATTATTATTATTATTATTCAAATTTATCAAATAAAAGGGCACATATTTTAAAGTAGTCCATCTTTTAAGGAAAAAGCAAATGGAGTCTAATTCGAAGATGAACAAAGAAACTATGGATTACATACATAACTCTACATTTTGGACCAGATGTCCATTTTGTCGAGCTGAAGATCAGTATTTATCGATTTTTAAAAATCACATGATACCTTGTCCAAAATGTCGAAGGTTGTTTACTTTGGAAGAATATCAAGGTAATACACAGACACAAATAAAAAGATTAAAGGAAGAAATCGCAAAACTTCAACAAAATAAGGAAGCATCAAAAAATAAATATAAAGATCTCGAAGATCGGTTTCATGAAAAATCAATAGAAAGCAATGAAGAAATTTGGCATCTAAGGGACCACAATGAGAAATTGCTTTCACAGATAAAAATGTCCAAGGATAAGAAACAAAGACTGAAAAAAGAAAAAGAAAATTTGTGCCTTAAAACCCTTAAACAAAAATTATTAGGGCAAATTAAAAATTTTAAAAATAAAGAGAAAGATACCAAGGACAAAGTCAACAATTCAAAAAATGATGAAATTTCACGTCTAAAGAATCATAACCAAGCCATATTTACGCAAATAAAGAAGCTTAAAAGTGACAGGAAATCACTAAATGACAAGTTAGAACAACTTCAAGAAGTAGTATCGAAGTCTCCAGTCGTTTCAGTCCAAGTTGAAGATAAAGAAACAAATACCGATCCAATCAAAATTGTAACTCAAGCAGAGTATAAACATACTGAACTGAAGACACATGCAGAAGTTGCAGTTCAAACAATAGACATTCCAAATCATGATTCAATAGCCAACTCCACAACAACAGCACCTGAAGGAAATCAGGAAACAACCACTAACATGATAAGGGAAAGTCCAACCAAAAAAAATATTTAACGACATCTGAATCACAAGAGCAGACTTTCCAATCAATCTATGTACCAGTATTACTCAGAACATAAACGACAAATTTATGCTCCCAAGAATAATGAAGTTTGCAGAATCGAGTCCTGCAGAATCAAGGCCTAAGAAAACTATTCATCACAAATTTCCAGAGATCACAAGATTCCACGGAAGATTAATCTAGGATGGTCTAATCCCTTCTCAGTACGACAATTTTGTCTAGCACTCAGAGCATCATATCATCTTGTATCAACGAAGATGAAAGTTCAGAGACGAGAAGATATTCTTAGTAAGCTTTGAGGACAAAGCTTCTTGAAGAGAGAGGCAATGTTATGAATATAATTCATATAAAAATAATAAATATAAATATATTAAATAATAATTAGAGTTAGTTAGTTAGTAATGAAGAGGCATGTCTTAGAGACGTGACCATTCATGAAAGGGCACCTCCCTAGGGTATATAAGCAGCCCCTCATTCTCAATTGTAATCATATCACATATTAGTTCAATATACCTTATTCAATATAAGTTGCATGTCATACAATGGACATTTACGTCTTTGAAGTATTTTAAAGATTTCCGTTGTGTATACAACTTTTGGTCGATACACATTTCTTCTGAAGGCAAAATTGACATATGGTTGATGGACAATAGTGACCCTTGGGGAAGGATCAAGAGGAAGCTAACCACTTCCTTCAATCTTTGTTAAATATAAGTACCTTCTAGACTTATGTTATTCTTTATGACGCTGCTCTTGTTTAGACTTATTGTTTTAGATTATTGCTTATCCTTCCTGCATGAATACTTGATTATTTGAATACTTCTAACTTCCTAATGAAGATGTGATAAGAAAATCCTTCTTGAGGATCATATGGATGCTAAGTGGTGCATGAAGTGAACGCTGGTGCAGGAAGAGGGAGTTGATGCAAGAAAATGAAGGAGCCGCACTTATACCTTGAGAAGAAAGACAGTCCTGCCCTATTATCAGGTACACCATCCTTGTGTTTATTTAATCTGCTATCATTGATCTTGTTCTTGTTCTGGGATCAACATGAAGTTTAGATGGATGTATGGACTTGGTCCTCAACATCCAGATTGAGAAATATATAGAGTTGAGGAGGACATTGAGTCATCCCATGATTAAGTATGGCACTTAAACAGGATCAAAGCTCAAATCTTGAAGGAAGGGTCCCAGACTACCAGTTTAATGTCTATGATTGAAGAGGCTTCCTATGCAGAGGAAATATTTTAAATGCAATAGTCCATTGAGCAATATGTCCCTCATGCAAGGACCATTCTTGATGATAGAGATGTTACAGCGTCAAATGGTTCCGCAATATTAGGAATATATTCTCAGAGGGAAAGGATTATGTTGGGATTTCAGCACCTGTTATCAGATATGTGTAAAAATGGCTTCCTCCATGATTGTGAATTGAAGCAAGTCTTCTAAGCTTGGTACACTTGCACTGATGGACATCTAATGCGACCTCTGATCTCTCTTCATGATTGAAGGTATGTCTTTATATTTGGTTTTATAAACTAATAAATTAATTTTGACAGGATTAAGAGTATTTCAACGCTTAGTGTCAAAGGGAGTCAATCCTTGATGATCCACTTCCTGAGATTAGAAACAAAAAGATAATAAGGATTTCCTTGTCTATGGAAGCATGTTGTCAGAGATGGTTTACATTGAAATAGTTAAGAGAGCCTCCTCGTCAAATACAATTTTGATGGATTCCCACGATAAGCCAACAGCTAGATGTATTCTTGATTTGCAATATGTTCTTTGAGTTGTATAAAGCTTAGATATGTGTATTGGAATGTTACAAAGAAGGCAATTTATGATCTAAGACCCACTATCGAATACTTGAGATTATATATTGACGATTTTGAGCACATTTGAGCGTTGCCTCAGGTCTGCCATGATTTTATGGATGTGACAAAAACTGAAATTTTTTGCTTTGAGTGACAGTATGTTTTGTTGCTAGCATGAGTAGTTGCAAGTCAATATAATTGAGAAAGCTCTTTTTAGGTTGTTTGAGCATATACTAGGCACAACTACGATCTGACATGCAGATAATCTTGTGCTCTAGGACAGGTCATGTACACTAAGGTCAGATATTACTATATCTGGTATATGGTGCAAAAAAGAGCAATGGAACTTCATCACATTTTGATTGATGAGCAGGCAACAATTGGATCCTTGTATTACAGCATGTAAGCTTATGGTTAACCTGATATCCTCTAAGTGTCATGCATTATGGCCACGACTAACAGTCCTAAGCCTAGTGCAGGCACTTATGAGAGGAAGGGGTCCCACGCTGATCAAGAACACTAAGTGTAGCACTTCCCTCTTGTTGAGGGGATCCCACGCTGATCAAGAACACTAAGTGTAGCACTTCCCTCCTGTTGAGCTCCCAGGGCAAGGAATGGAGAAATAAGGGCTCCTCGGATTGAGGGAAATTTGGATAATAGCATAGTTGTCATCCTTACCTCATGGTAAGTAGTATCCTGCCTATTGTCTGGAAACATGATAGCTAAGATGCTTACCACATGGTAAGTAGCATCCTGCCTATTATCATCTTTGGGACTTAACAAATTATACCCTAGTTGGCATCCTACCCACAAGCTGGGCTTGTTGGGATTGTTCCTCCCCATCTAGCCAATGGGTTGAGTTGACTTGTGTGAAAAATCGGTTACCCAATTCCTACTGCAGCAAACTAATGATTTTTCTCCTATTTGTTAATTACTTGAACAAATTACTTGCAGTTTCCTATAGCAAATATTGAAATACATACACTACAGCCTACACAAAATAATTACTGCGGAAACTAAATACGACACAAGAGAGAAATTAACACACACACATCTACACAGTTGCTTTTGGATAGTGTCCCTAGAAAAACCCAACTCAGGAAAATCAATGCAGCAACTGAGGGTTTTATTATTATGCAGTAGTTTCTGAGTACAAATCATTCGATGCCCAAACTGGCTATCCGATACAGAGAAAAACTGGCGAAGAGTTAGTGAGAAAAATCTCACACTGATTCGGGAGATCCGACACTGATCAGGGACAGGGTCGCTCGCCCAACGCTGCCTTTGTGCAGCTTCTGCATCACACTTGCTAGGCTTTGCATTACCTCCTCTTTTGATCTCCTGTTGTCTGGAAATTCGACCCTCTAGCCCTCCGATCTCGCACCCCGGCTACTGGCACTAGATCTTGACTCTCCCAGCTGAATTTCGAACTCCCTCTGAAGCTCTGCGCTGCCTTTCTGAACTGCTCTATGCCTTCTCTGCCTTGCACTCTCCGGCACTGGAAAACTCTCCTCTGGACTACTATCCCTGCCCCTCACTGCAAGAAGATCACTCGATCTCACTAAGGCAACTCAACGCTGCTACTCTTGAAAATTCAATCTCTGATCTCTCATTCGATATGTTCTCCAAGTGCCCATCGAACTCCTTATAATCTCTCATTGGAACTCCAAGGGCCAAGATTAAAACATAATCAAGGGCTAAGATTAGCTGGGAGTTGATCCTCGTCTTCTTCTAGAAGATTCACACCTGATTTAATTAATACCCTTTAATTAACCAAATTTCCTAAGTTTAAACTTAGGGAACCATTTAAAAAAGATAATCATTTTAATTAAACCATCTCTAGGTGGAATTTTCCCAAACGATTTCTGGGTATTGGAGAATGCATGTGTCTTAGCCTCTCTACAAAATCTCGAGGCAAGAGCACATCCGATGCTACAGAAATCAACAACTTGAGATAGTTGCAATCCTTACCATTTGTGGTGCGTAGTATCCTGCCCAAGTGAGAGGATGCAAGTGTTCTACCACTAACTCTTAAGGGTCTAGTTGGGAAGATCAACAGACATTAGGATAATTGTGAGTCTTACCTCACCAGTACGTTGTATCCTGCCTATTGTCCTGATGATAAGATAGTTGTGATCCTTACCTTCCATGGTAAGTCATATCCTGTGTATTGTCCTTGGAAAGAGGGTGGTAGCTTGAGCTCCCCTATAATGATTCTCTTTCTTTAGATCGAGACATCATTGTTCAGCTAATGATCAAAGGAATCAAGTTGAGACAAGATGTGATGAGATGTCTGTTTTGTTGATATAGCTGAGACGAAAGTCATGAGATTTGACTTGGAGATTAGTAGGGTTTGAGGATTGATCTCCCCTTCCTTTGATTGTGCATTATTCTTATCTATGAGATAAGATGTAATGATGATGCAGCTGCCTGCCTTCTTATATTGAGACATGTCATCCGAGATGAAGACCTAATGGAGCATACTCGTGTATTATTGGGGTAGTCCTTGTCTTATTGGGGTCCATTGGCAGTGTGCTGAAAACATTTGGGCTCTCTGCACGGGTTGGGTGGCGAATATATTCCACCGGGATGGAAACAGGTGGGCTTGTCGGAACAAGTGGTGTACCTCCCTCGCCTGGAATATCTGGTGTTTGGTTTATCTGTCGCCGGTGGTAGACATGATACATGAACGTGGGTGTGGCTAGCCAGGGGAGCGGGCCAACCGAGTGGAAATGTTGAACGAGGAAGTGGTGGAAGGGGTAGATGTGGAGGGCGAGCTCGCTCATGCCTAGGCCCAGTCTCCAGGCAGCGTAGAGAAGCCTCCATCGTTGACTTCAATAGCTGATCAATTACGGGATATCGAAGCGAACCTGGATGTCATCCGTTTGCAGAGATATGATGACCAGAATGAGATTATTGGTTACATCAATGATATTCAATATAGCCAGGGAGAAATTCTAGAGAACCTTGCTTCGGTGAGACATAGCCACTGCCGCAATAGTGAGTGGTTGGATGAGGTTGAGGCACAGTTGGCGCATATTGACTACCATGTTCATGAAGGGCATGGCCCTCCTGTGGCCCCAGGTGGCACTCAAGGCCCAAACCCTCCGCTCTAATATGAAATTTATTGGTTGTCTTTTGGTTTTGTCTGTGTTTTGGGTTATATGGCTAAGTTATTTTTGGAACTCATGTAAAAATTGGAAACATCTTCTCTGTATTTGTTTTGCTCTTCTGCCTAACAAATCCAATCAGAGTGAAGCCAAGAGAGCAAAAGGCCTCTAGAATGTATGTTGTATCTCTTTGATGAATTAATGAAAGTTTTTTGATAGACAAAAATAAAATTATATATATATATATATATAAGTGATATTCATGATTAGCAAGGGAACTGTATCCCTTGTTGAGTAGGCGCAACAGATTCTAATGCATGTTGAAACGAGGCCTGCCAAACTAGACCCCCCAAACAGGTGTAAGTCGTCGTTGTAGGGCCTAATGCGCACTGAAACGAGGCCCCCAACGGTTTTTGAGACCCAAGATTTTCATATTGGGACAAACACTCTTCCTTGCCTCTAGTTTCGTTCTGGTAACATATCACAAATATGCTATCTACCAGCTATGCATATTAGATCTACATATGGACCAACATTTGCTTGAATGTACCCCGGTATTTTATAGAATACACATATTTCATGGAATGTGTTCTGGAACAAACAATAGAATAAAGAAGTTTGTTGGGACAAAAGAAACTATTACATATATATATAAGATAAATCACCTGACACGAGGATTCGGGATTCGATGGATACGAGGATTCGAGTGTCGGATATGGACACGTTCGGATACGTTACATATTATTTTTTTAAATATATATATATATATTTCAACATAGATCTTCATCTAGATGTAAGTTTTACAAAGTAACATTATGCATACAAATACAATTGTGACATAAATGATAAATCATAATACTTATTCAATTCATCAATGATCCAATAGGAGAAAGACAATATAGCAAGATAAAGATACTGTAGTTTTCTCACTAAATCATCAAAATCAAAATGTGTTACATAAGTAGTGCAATGCCAATGGCAAATAGAAATAGAAAATACAAAACAACTACAAGTATACAAGCCTCAAGGCAGTAGGCAACTCATTACTCATAAGTCATCAATCCTCATAATCATCATCAAAATCTGCATCACTGTCCTCATCATCATGGTCACCGTTGCTCTCCTCTATTGTATCCTCCTCCCTTGTATCCAAAGTCATCTTTGCATCTATTGGTGTGTAGGATGACCCCTCTACAATATCACCATCATCAAATGTGACAGGCTCTAGCACTAGATCATTGAGATCCAAGTTGGCCAATGCCAACTCAACACTGTTGTCCAAACCCATGTCATAAGGAAAGTCATCCCACATCTTTGTCTTTCCCTTCAACCACTCATCCCTCTGCCTATAAATAAGACGAAGGTTGGTGTGCACATACACCATTGTCTCTACCCTGGACTGCTCAAACCTGCTCTTCTTGACACTATACAAATTCCCATATGTGCTCCAATTCCTCTCGCAACAAAAGGATGAAGTCACCTGAGAGAGGAGCCTGATGGCTAAATGTTGTAGAGGGCTTGTTGCCCCATAATTTGCCCACCAAGAATAGGGCTTCTTAGCCCCCCTATTTCTAATCAGATCATATCCTGCAAATCGACCAGTGCCAGTGGAAAACTCTGCAAAGGCATCCTCCACCTCATCAAGGGATGCTCAATCCTGAAAAACCCGCCTGAAAGCATCTTTCCTCCCCAATGAGATTTCACATCCATGTGAGGAGGGAATCTGTGGGAAAGTCCACCATTTAACCACTCATGGCTATAGTATTTTGGGTTCAATGAGTGAGCCAAACAATCTAAAGGTGTGCAATTCTTGTCCCATCTGCTGACAAGAATATCCTGTATAGTGGTGAATAAGGCCTCTGATGATGTCTCATACTCAAGGCACTCACTCTGTAAAATAATGTTCCTCACGGACTCAATCATGGAATCCCATCCCTCATAAACCTCTCCTAGGATGGGTTGGTTTGTGTATCTGCAAATCAAAGCAAAGAAATGATAGGGTCCATGATCTGAATAAGTAGATCTACCCTCTCCCACCAAGCATAATCCAACACTGTGTCCTTCACTCTTTTAGAGACTACTTGATCTGTCTTTCTCCAAAAAGACCAAAACTCTGAAATAACCATGGCCCCAAGAGCAGTCTTGACCTCCCTCAACCTCTTCAACATGATGAATGAAGAGGCAAATCGTGTATCTGCAATCTTCAACAATGATAGATTGTTGTACTCCTTTTAGATAGTAAGGGCATTTGTATGATTTTGGACAAAGTTACGGATATGTTGTGCATCCTCAATAATGTTACCAATCCAAAGCACATCAAAAGCAATAAATTCAGTGCTAAGTTCAACGAATGGACAATGCAAGGTGTCCAAAACATGTGTGCATATTTAGCTTCCACAATCATGCCAGTAGCCTTGCAAATAGGTGCATTATCTGTAATGATTTGCACACAAGAATCAACACCTACATCTTCAATACCTTTAATAAACAACTCACCCATATATTATGCATCCTTGTATTGTCTAAATGCATCCACTGCTTTCAAGAAAACTTGACCATTCAAGGAAGACACCATGAAGTTGATGCGTGGGTGTCGTGTTGGATCTATCCATCCATCAAAAACAATGCTAACCCCAAATGTTGGCAATGATGCTTTAATAGGCTCAAGCATTTTTTCCACCTATTTTTTTGCCTTCGTCAACAATGTGGTTTTAAGCTTCTCTAACCTAGGAGGTACATATCCTGATGAAGCCCCTTGAGTTAGAACTCGGCACATCTCAATAAATAAAGGTGACCGTGCAACATTAAAGGACATGAAGTTTTGATAGAAAAAAGGCAATTGTCAGATCAAGCTCTTCCCATTTCTCCTTCTGAAAAATCTTGTTCATTGGACCAAGTGAAATTGTCTTTCTTTTTTATGCTTTGTCCCCCACCAAAACTCTCAAATGGGAATTTGTTGTTGCTTTCCCGAATGGAAGGGGGTCATCATTTTTTTTTTTTGCAGCCACATTTGCCATACCAACATTGGACTCTCTTAGCATTTTTTCTCTTTGGTAAAGGCACATTTGTGTAAGCTCCAATTCCACAAGCTGGTAAAGCCAACAAAAGACCTTTCACACGGAAATATGTGCTCCTGAAAGTATTGTGGCAATAGCTGCATTTCCAACTCACATTGCCTCCTCCCTTCACCTTGTTGGGTGCCCTTGCTCTCTTGTGACATATTTCCACAAAGGATATTTGTCACCTTGAGGAGGAAGTCTTCCCTCAACATTTGAAGCTGTTGTTGCAGCCCCACTTGCAATAGAGGGAACACTTGCAAACCCTGATGAAATTGGGAAAAAAGGGGCATCTCCAATGGGAACATTCTTCCCCTTCCTTTGCCCCTTCCCTGTTGCCCTTGATTGAGCCATGAATGTTGTAAAACAAAAAAACAAAAAATGCACAAATTTGTAAAAAAAATGCACACGCAAACTGATGTAATAAAAATGCAAAAAAAAAAGAAGAAAAGCACTTACCTGTTGCTTGAATCTCCTTGAAAATGCTCCCACACCCTTTTCTCCTTGCTCCCAAACACCCACAACAAAGTAAACAAGTGAATGTGCAAATACAATGGGGAAATACACCTTTGTAACGCCTCGCGGATTCTTGTTTTCCGGATTCATGTCTGAAAATCAGGACACGTCATGTCCCGATCAGGACATGTTCTGGATTCGAATGTGTCCTGATTTTCGGACACGAATCCGATTTCATAGTATATGAGTGATATTTGTGATTAATAGATACATATATATGGTCAATACGACATATATATATATATATATATATATTATGAATTTATGTAAGTGATATTTATGATTAATAATACACACACACATATATGATTAATAATACATACATACATACATATATATATATATACATATATAATGAAAATTTTATTTTTAAAAATTATATATATATATATATATATTGTTTGTACTTGTTGTTTTCTTGCCGTATTTGGATCCTGGCTTTTCAAAAAGCTGATGAATCCGTATCCAAATCCTGGTAACTTTGCTACTAGAGTTGGAGACTTTAATAGAATTGACCTTCACAAGGTTGTTGTCAGATGGTGATGACTTTTACTGTCCAACGTAGTAGTATATATAAACCTCAGTATATAGGCATTAGTTAACATCGATAGCTGTTGTTTAATGATCTATTTATGTTACTGTAATGTCAGTAGTTATAAATTTATAATATAAACTGGAGATAGATAAACACATACACTAAGGCCTTTTTTGTTATAGGGCAGGCATGGGAGACTAGAAACATAAGGGCATCTAAAGGTAGAACTCAGTTAAAGGGCCCACAGCTTATATTTTTGAACATATTTTTATAACTACATGTTAATATGAAGACTTCTATTTACCACCAGAACTAAAAATAAAAATAAAAAAACGCTCAAGTATTCGAGGCATTTATTTTTGGCAGATGGAGTTAAGGTCGACCCCAAGAAGACAAACTATCCCACATTGACCTCTGCTTAGAGCACTGGAACAGTACAAAGGTATTTCATTTTCAGTACTGACAAGCCATTACAATCATTTTATCAAGAGTTACTCTTCTTACATAGTTGTCCTAAATTGATTCTTTGAAGAGTAATTTTTCCATTGGAGTGATGCAGCAGAAGAATCTTTCAAGGATTGTGTTTCAGTGATGTAATAATGGTTAAAGCCTAACTGTGGCTGAAGAATGTTTCCTGGGGCAATAGTTCATTTGTAAAACATTGCCAATGGGTTTACTATAATCATGTTGCTTGTTTTATCATTTTGAACAAATTATGTTCATGAATATTCTTTTTCTCAGAAAACACGTTTAAAAAATGGTAATACATAATAATATCTTCGTCCCTGAAATTAGATTGCAAGTGTTACCAGAACAGTAAGTTCCAAAATAGAATCTGCTTTTAAAGCTAACATAAGTGCACAACTAAAAAGAATAACATTAAAATACAGTTAAAAAATTAAATTACAGTATTTTGGGCGGCTTGTTCTGAATACTTACATCAACTGCTATCAAAGAAAGGCGGCCTGCATGGTTGCATTTTTCAAGTTTGGACATAAATCGCTTACTCTTTGATATCTTCTCTGGTGTCACATACAAAACCTTAAGCTCTCCTTCACCCTTTTCAAGAGCCTTGTAGATTGACTTTTCATTCTCTTTTGAGGTTGTAGATGTCAACATGCCTGCTGGAATATTTAGAGCAGTAAGTCCCATCACCTGCATCCCATCATGATATTAGACCTATTCCAAACACACAATCTGAAAATTGACGTTCTTTTTTCTTGGAAAATAGCATACCTGATCCTGTATAAGTGAAAGTAAGGGGCTCACAACAAGAGCAGTCCCAGGACGAAGAAATGCAGGAAGCTGGTAACAAAGACTCTTGCCACCGCCTGCAGCCATTATTACAACAACATCTCTTCCACTCATAACAGCATTTATTATCTGTCAGTCAACAGAATCAAAAATAAAAACCTTGACACTATTCTGCAGCAGCATAATCTATAGAGTCCTATTTGCTCTCTTCCAGACAGTATCA
>Ga0068628_1000900_pt1 | contig 11603 bp, 10 predicted proteins | sample InSIn2gowninarea_FD_77431 | JGI IMG/M metagenome (GOLD analysis project Ga0068628, IMG submission 77431) | Clean room microbial communities from NASA Spacecraft Assembly Facility at Jet Propulsion Laboratory, Pasadena, California, USA -... ... | reverse complement strand
TTTTTTTTTTTAAATATACTTTTCCAAATTCCAACATATAATTATATATGTTTCATAATAAACATAAAAACATATATGACGTTTTAACCTTTTCACATTTCACACATACATATGTTGGTTTGAGAAAAAACTTCACATATACATGCAAACTTGATGTAAAAAAAAACTTACGAACACCACGTTTCAACTGCAATCTCCACGGATCTCCACTTTTTCAATCCCCAGCAACACGTTTCAAAATAGATCCATGACCTTGTTTTTCTTGCAGCGACTGCCTTTTAGTTCCAGCCTTCCTCAGCTATTTCCTGGACAGATCCTTCAACAGCTCCAGGAGTAACAACCAACGTTTTAACGAACACTGCCAGAGCAAGGCGATTGCACTAAGCGGCTTGCACGGTGGATATTCGAACCATGCTCTGATACCAGTTGTTAGAACAGAGCATACATAGCACACAACGGATTTATACTCAGAGACAGACAAATGGAGAAACAACAAGATTACTTAATCAGAAATAGCGGAATAGATAAAACAATCATTGGAGAACAGAAATCACTTTGCATCATATTACAGGCTCAAGCCTTCGCTTGCGTTCCTTGGCCAGAGAAATTACAAATTTATAGAGCAGAAGAAGGATCTAGAATCCTGTGTGTGGTTCGGATGGAGATCTGAAATGATCTAGAAACCACTAGCGGTGCAGGAGGTTTTAGAATCATGCATGTGATTCTAGAAACTAATGGCGGTGTAGAAAGATCTAGAATCCTGGAGATCTAGAAAGATCTTATCTGGAATCCTCCGTGAATTTGGCTTCACACTTAACAGATATTGCCTCTGCTCTTCTATTTCGATATGTTGAGGAACCCAAGTACTGCGATACGACAACACTGCATCTGGAGATGTGCCATGCGAACCCGACCGACGAAACCCATTTCAACGTTTGTCTATCGAGTGTTTCACGGGCACGGAACGTTCCGTTCATCAGCATTAAGAACAGTTATCAGTACTTTTCTGGTGGGTTTCTTTCTTGCCCTAGTCTAAAGAAGTGTTTGGGTTTGTGACACTTGTTTGATGATTGGACAAATCCCATATATGTAAATCATATATCCTACCTACTAGGTAAGATAAAGCTCTTCGATTGCACTTGAAAGTCAAATCATTATAATTATCATCACAGTGAGATGAATCGATGAAAACGTCACATCGTTTTCTTTATAGAGAATTCGTGATCAAATAATCCATCGGTTGTACAGTGAGATGAATCGATGAAAACGTCACATCGTTTTCTTTATAGAGAATTCGTGATCAAATAATCCATCGGTTGTACATTCAAAGATGGATAGAATCGCTTCTTATCCATATTTTTACGTGAAGGATCCAGTGGGTCGGGTAGCTTCCGCTATCTTCCCTTCCATTTGGATTTTTTATGCTCCTAATGTCTTGGAGGAGTTGCCAGGAAAGTCATGGAAATATTTAGATAAAATCTGGCTAGGCTTTTTGTAAATCTAAGTTATAATGGTTAAACTTCAATATTTTAGGTGTCTTAGACGTTTTTGATGTTTTTTTTTATCACTTTTGACCACGGTAGACCAGACTCCTTCTTCCTCAACCCGCCTCTGGCTTCGCTTCTCGATGACCTGTTCCCAAAACAGGGGAATAAAACGGCCATTATAATTTATTGTTCAAGTCGCTGGTATCAGAAGAGAAATTTTGCTAGCCTTCAATTGAAAACAACATACTCCCACCTTGTCCACTGCGTACTGCTACCTTCCAACCAGGTCCCTTGAGAGTAAGAGTATCAACATTTGCACACGCAGGTCCCTTGAGAGGAAGAGTATCAACATTTGCACTTGCATTTTCAGCTGAATCGTTTAGCATACCACACTGTTTAACCAACTGCTCCACCGGTGGATATTCAAATGATTGATCAAACTCCAAATAAACCTCAAGTGTTTTGTTGACCAAATGATCTTGGATCTGCTTCTGCTCTTCTGTCATATTTGCATACAAAATTATCTCTTTTCTGCCGAGCAGGGACTGCTCAACCTTTTCATTCAGCTTTTTGAGAAGAAATGGTCTAAGGATCAAATGAAGCTTTGAAATTACTTGAATTCTTCTTTTCTCTTCAATTTCTTTCTGCTTCATCTCATTGATTTGTTTCCCAGCTAGATCAAACCAAGATTCAAACTCTTCACATGATGTGAATATTTGAGGCAAAATGAAATTCAACAAGGACCAAAGTTCCGCCAAATTATTTTGTAGGGGCGTTCCAGTCAAAAGTAACTTATTTTCAGCAGGTAAGGTTTTCAATTCCCTCAACAATTTGTAGTGGGAGGATTTTAATCGGTGTCCCTCCTCAACAACAGCTATTTCCAATCATAGCCAGAGCCTTGCTATCATTCAAACCAACCTCATATGAAGAGACAATAACCAGGAATGGTGGCCACACCGTGTGAAGCATGTGGATTTTCCTCGGCTCTTGTCGCTCAATTTTGGAGCCGTGATAGATTATAGCATTAATGGAAGAAACCTATTGATTTCATTCACCCAATTCGAGAGAGTTGAAAGAGGAGCAACTATTAAAAAGGGCCCATGGATGCCCATCCCGTTGAGCTGAGCAAGAAGACCAATAGTTTGGGTTTCAAGGTTATTTTTTTGGTAGGCTAGATCGCTAAGGAATTCCAAGGAACTGAGTGAAGACGGAGGGCTTAGCCCTTACCCAGCCTCACGGCTGGGGTTTAGAACCTATCATTGTGCCTTCGTTTTTTTCGCGACATTCATTTTCCTCTTTCTTCACTGCATTCAAATCCCCATAGCCACCAGCCTTACAAGGAGCAGAATTTTTATTAAGTGTCTTCGGCATTAAAAAAAAAAAAATGATTTTTGCTCAGCTTCTCACATCGAAAATAAAAGGGTTTCAAACATCATTAGTTACGTAAATCGTTTATAATTTTCAAAATGAATTTTATGAGCCTACCGTAAGCATTGGAAGGGCTATTATTATGTGTTTTCCAGGGGCAAAGGAGTTTTGAAATTCCTCTTCTACATACAGTGATTCCTAACCATCCTATAAGAGGGTTTCATCACAACTTTTTGGGCTCAAGATAATTTTTCGTAGTCTTGTTTCATTGCACAATTTACTTCAAGAAGGCCGTCGGATTTTCATGTAGGCTTCAAACTTATAAGCCTTTTTATTAAGGGTTTTAAAAGAGCAAGGAGACTAATAATGTGCACTGTCCTTCTTAAACCCATTTAACCCATTTGATCTGCCAAAATTCCGCTGAGCCCCTTTTTCCACAGAGAAATCAACCACTTTACAGCTTTAATTTGATTGGACTTTAATTTTCCCCCGATCAATAGAGATCTATCTCAATCATAGTAGAGATCTTTTACTTCCTCCTTCTTGGATTTCTTCTTTTCATCTTCCTCCACTTCTTCAGTGATATGGGCTTCTTCTCTTCCTCTTTTTTTGTTGTTGTTGTCCTTTTTTATTTTAGGAAAATATATCTTGTAGTTCCCATATTCTTAACATTCATAGCATTGAATCTTTGTCATATTCTTCTTTATTTTCTTATGACCAAATTTCCCAAACTTCCCTTTTCTTTTTCCGATGGAAGCATATTCCTAGGTTTGCTCATTTGATCCTACATCAGATTTTGCCTTAAACCTAGTTTCTTCAATTTTTCATAGTGACCATAGATCATTGAATGGAGAAGCTTCCTTCTTCCCATAGATGATGGATGTGAAGTTTCCCGTTCCTCCGGTAGTGCATTGAGTACTATGGTAATCATTTCCTTGTCATACATTATTTCTCCCAAATCTTGTAGTTGGTCCCTTATTTCAGGCACCGTCATAAAGTATAAGGCTAATCATTCTTATTTTTATATATTCACATAGTAGAGTTCTTGTCTTAACGGTATTACTTCTCCTGTAGTGCTTACGAAGAACAATTCTACAAGTTTGTCATATATCTCTTTTGATGTTTCTAGTTTAGATACATAGGAAATGAAGGGATTCTTGATGGGCTCTATGAGAATCCTTTGAGTGCTTACTCCCCTTTCATATACCTTTCAAGTGCTTGAGCATATTCCTTTGGAGGTTTAGTGACTGAGTCCTTAACATGTTCCATGACCTCATTTTCTATGAGGTTCAGATTTGTCATTTTCTTCCATGCAAGAAATTTTGAAGCCCCAACACGTTTGTTGGTTTCCTTGCAAAAAGACATTTTGATAGGTTCAAATGTAGACGTAAATATACATACTTATGAAGATGATCCTTCAACCTACTTACTTCTTGAATTTTATGATGATATAGATAATAGAAAACTTCTTCTTAATGAAGATGGTTTTCTTCAAAAGTGAACCTTGACTCCAAAGAGAGGGAGATCACCATGAGTCCTTTGATGATGCCAACAACTCCTTTATTCTTTCTTCCTCTGGATGAGTATACTTCAAGATGATTTTATTTGATGATTTATCCAATTCAAGTTGTGTTAGGGTCTTTTGAGGTCTCCTTCCTTGTGATGATGATTTGAGCGAGGATCCGAAAAATGCTTTAACTATGGACTTCTTCTTTGATGGATCTAGGATTTTGAAACTTCCTTCAAGATGATGTAGCCTTTGTCTTCAAAATGACTTAGAGCTCAAAGGATCTTCTTGATTATTTTATGACCTTTATATCCTTATACAGCCTTGATATTTAAGAGCTTGAGTGTCCCTTATTCAGATTCCCTTCCTCGACTTACTACCTTAGCTTTGATACCATGTTAAGAAATATAGGGCAAAGAGATGAGGAGATTTCTCTAACAATGATAACTACTTGTGAAGAGGTTTTACTTTTCTTAATTAGGTTCTTCTTTTTATTAATTATTATTATGTTTTCTTATTCATCAAATATCTACCACATCATAAAGAACAATGAGACAAAGGACATACAATGTATGTTATCATCCAGGGCAAAATCTCTCCAAGCTTAAGGGGAAAAACCACCAAATTCTTCTTCTTATAAAATCTTCAATTGATGAATTCCAAGACATAGACCCTTGAACAAGAACCTCTCTAACACCAAGTCACCTTGCTACAATTTCTTCTTCAACTTCATGCCTTTTCTCCTGCAATACTAGTTTGAAACTTTCAATTCCCTTGACTGCAACTCTCAACATTCTACAATGGATTTTACTTCTCATACGTGTGGAAGACTTAGCATGAATTCTGTCCCTTTCTTCATTCGCTTGACTAGAGAAAGTGTCCTTGTGAACTCGGCTTGAAAGATAAATACATTCCTTGACTTGATTCAACTTTCTAGAGGTCTAGACTTTAATTTTTTTGCTATAGGTAGATTCCCTAATCCTTCCTCGCACATGTGAGCAAAATTACCCCAAAACAAACCTGCTCTTTCTTCGATCTTGATCCTTTCTTCTTCGCTTGGATGTGAGTCTTCTTCTTTGTCCTTTAATCAAACTTCTTGTGTGAAGTGTGATTCTTCCTTGAATGAGGCTAAGTGCCCTATATATAGGCTTCCTTCTCATGCTTGTAGGCCAACTTTACTTTACCCTAGGCCACCATGTCATCTTGGTGTACGCGTATTGCTTCATTTGAAAGTCGACTTGCTTGTAGCACTTGGACTTTGTATTAGAGTGTATTTTGACTCTTACAATGACTCAAATAAATATGAAAACATGCCAAATAAGGGTCTCTCATACATGACAAAGACTTAATTGACTTTATGACTTAATCACCAATCTTAGAAGCTAACAATGGGATCTTGATCTACAAAAATAAAATTCCTTGAGCATGAAAGCCATGTCTCAAGCATAAAATAATTTATTATTCTTCTTTACAGCAATTACATAAAATCATAATTACACATGTCATTATGAATATCAAACCTAGTTTCATATTTCAGCAAATTTTCCATGATAGCATACCAACATCAACTTTGTTAAGGGATGATTAAGATATATGATACATTGGGTTAAACATCTTGCATTCTTTCTATTAGAATATAGTTTAGTGGATAGATTGTTAATTAACATAAAATTGCAATTCTTATCAACTAACATACCTGCCAATTGGCCATTGGTCCAGTATGCCATTGTGAAAACTCATGTAATGAACTTTTTAGGTTTTAACTAATCTTGTTGATCGATGTTGACTAGGAAAACCAATTGTGTCAAGTGATATATATTAACTATGTATTGGGAGCTTTGGATAATCACCTCACTAGAAGAACTCATCATGAGAAAAAATGAGAAATATTCCTCATCTCTTTTCCTTGTATGGTTGATGAATGTTAATTAACAAATACACCTCCTTCAAATGGAATTATTGTTAATTAAGCCATTAGGAAATTAAGAGAACTAATATAATCTTTGGAGTCCTCCAAATTCTATTAGGTGATGGTAAATATTGACTAAAGGGAAACTACTAAAATATCGATTTGATGGAAATCTAGATTTTGTCATGTGATGGAAAAACCTTTGTCAATAGTTGACATTCAGATTCAACAAAATATTTATTTTTTCCTTTTCATAAAATCTAAATTTCGGACTTGTATAACTATAGCTCTGAGTTCCAATGTAATGGTTTCCACTTCCAAACTTCCATCTTTGGGTTCCAACACTTACACAAAAATTCCACCCATCCGAAATTTTGTCATCTAGGATTTTTGTTAAGTATATTTTATTAAAATTTATGGATGCCTACTAATCTAGATAATTGTTACACCCGGTTTTCAATTGATATCCACCACTTCAACACACTTTTAGCTAGGCCCATGGTCTTAGCCCCATCAACCCATGTGACCTAGGGCTAGGCTAAAGATTTCCATCTCCAAAATTTCCCAAGAAAGTTACAAGATTAATATGACTTCTTGGCCATTTGTCCAAGTTTAGGTATGATTATGATATGGAAAACTAAAACTATAGACTTAAACTAGATTTTCCGAAAAATAAGTAACTTTGTTCTAATGTTAAATCTCTAACTTTTGCAAGGTCAAACACCATAATTGAAAACCTATTCGCATAGGCGTAAATAAAAGCTTCTTCTTTGAATTCAAATTGATAGTAATATGAAATGTAATAGTATAAATCGACTAGGTGCAACCAAAGACCATTGAAATTACATAATAGTTCATTTGTGCCATAATGAGCCACATGAGAGGAAACATATTTCCCTGATGGAATAGTGATAGTGGGAACCTCCTGAACCAATAGATGATTAGGAAAATTTTGGACAGTGTCTTTAAAAGAAGCGTTACACATATTTCCATTAAAGGGAAAAGGGAGGCTCTCTTCCATCGAATATGCATGACAGACATTCATACTAGCATCAAAATCACTAGGGAAGGTGGATGCAACTGTCACTAGAGGAGACACCACTAAACTAAAATTGTATCCCCAAAGAGAAGTGCTACATAAAGCTACTGCCACCACTTAAGTAAGAAAACATGGTCAAATTCCTATTTGAGAAGAGCCAACTATGCTAGGCCAATTTATTAAGAAGGGCTAAAAGTAGCCGACATGGATGGCTAGGGATGAACCTTAATCAATGCCATCATTATCCATCGAGGAAGCGTTTTCCGAGGGTTTTTAGGATATATCATGATTGAAATACAATTATATTGTTAAAATATTAAATCATTTTGCAAATATCAATACTTATATACATTTATTTTAATATCAATACTTATATACATTTATTTTAGTATATATATATTAAATTTGTTCTAGGGGCCACTCAGTTAGTGATCATAGTGATGGGAAGTTGTGAAAGCTAAGAGATTGAGGTTCAATCCCTCACTTGTGGTGTGGTCTACTTAGAAGAGAGTATATCGTAAGCCCAAAGATATAGTGATAGTTATGTCCAAAATGGACAAGTATGACACTCAAAAAGTTACTAATTCTTCTGAGTTATATATACATATAAAATATTTAATAACAAAATATTAATTAATAAATATAATATATTAATATGTAAGAATATATATAATAAAATATTATATTTATCTCATTTTTTATATATTTAAATAAAATGATTTTAAAATATATAATTTAATGGAAAAAATTTAAATAATAAAATATAACATAGTAAAATTAAAAAATGGCATATATATTATTTATAATAAATACACTATATTAATATTAACAAAAAAAATAATATTTTTAAAATATATTATTGTGTAAATTTTTAAAATTAACATTATTATATACATTTAAATAAAATTATTAAAATATATATTCACCCCTTATAACAAAATGTTAACCCAAAAATAATCAAATTCTAATATAAAAATATAAACAAAATACTAAAATATAAGATATTAATATGTGACATTAAAATGATTACCGTGTAAATTTTTAATATTTATTCTCTTCTATGCAAATTCATTTCAAGATGCTACCATAATTCATTTTAATATAAAAAATATAAACAAAATACTAAAATATAAGATATTAATATGTAATGTTAAAACGATTATCATGTAAATTTTTAATATTTAGTCTCTTCTATGCAAATTAATTTTAAGATGCTAGCATAATTCATTTTATTTGTTTATCAACCAATTGAACAGAGTACACGTTACTCTTTTGGTTAGGTTTTTTTTTGTTTTTTCACGTATTTTATTTTTCAATCCTTGTGGAAAGGCATGATAATTTTTAAGGTTTCAGGGTCTACAATAATAAAGATAATAAGATTGAAAGCCGTTATAACATGTTACTCCACATGTTATCCAGAAAAGTGAATCTTTATGTTTCGAGGATAATAATCATTACTTTCCTTTATTAAAGAGAAATTTAATTAATTTTAATTAGATAATATGGATTATAATTATTTTTAATAACTTATAAAAATGGATTACGCATATTTATACACAGATCTAGACAATGCTTATTGTTTTATTAAAAATGTCTTAAGAATTTGTTTCTTTCTATTTTATGGTTTTTTTTTCCTGTGATGTGAGACTTGATTCGTAGGGAATAATGAAAAATATATTAAAAACATAAGAGAATTTTAAGACAGTTAAATACATAGGGATTTTGAAAGTAATTTGCAGTAAATGAAAAAAGAAATTAAATTACAAAATAATTATAAAAAACATGTTTTTAGTAAAAATAAATTATTAATTTTTTAATAAATGTATATAAATATATAAATAATATTTTTTTATTATAAAAAAATAATTAATAAAAATTGTTCTTTAAAAAATTACAATTTAAATATATATGAATGGAATAATCTTACAATTTCTTACTTCGGTAGTTATATTACCTAACATCTAACCCTCACTTTCCTCTAACACTTCTTTCCATACTTTTCTTAATTAATAAGTATTATAATATTAATTTCCTTCCATACCCTTTTTAGTTAAAAAATATTATAATGTTCCAATGCTTAATCTTGAGTACAACTACTTTAATGGACTTCGCTAATTCTCTTATATAGCGAAATTTCAATTTAATATGCTTTGATTATGAATAAAACTCATGACTTTTTTTATTTATCAATTGCTTTATAATTGTCACAATAAATAGGCATGGACCCATTTTCAAGACCAATGTTTTTGCATAGATTCTATAACCAAATAACATCCTTGAAAATCTTCAAATTCATAATGTACTCTATTTTAGATCTAGAATTCTCAACCAACTATTGCTTTTTACTCTACCAAGTGACAATTCACACACACAGTGTCCATATCCCTAGCCAAGTAAGTTACAACAAACTCATGAATTTGAATCTTCTTGATTCCATTTCCTTGATAGAAAATGTTGTAGTTTCTATGCCTAGAAGTACATAAACCTATACTTAATATCTACCCAATGATCTCTATATTTTCCATGCACCTACTTACAAATCACACCACATGTGTAATATTGGGTCTTGTGAAGACCATTACATAAGTAAGGCTACCAACCTAACAAGCATATGCCAATTTTTATATACCTACTTTCTCTTGTTCTCTCTTAGGAAACATGTAGTTTACAGTTATACATCCCAAAGAGATCAAGTATGTTTCCACATGCTTTCTTTGGTTGATATACATTTTCTTATTTTCCATAGACTTATATTCTAGCTGTCTTTCATGCTTCTTTATGATGATGTCATAATATCTTGCTTTCAATCATATGTTCTTATGATGTCATGATGCATCCTATAATGTTTCTTAGTGATTCCTATCATGATATCTACACCAAAAAAAACTTGAAAAGAACTAATGAGAAAGACTATCTGAATCATAGTAGAGATCTTTTACTTCCTCCTTCTTGGAGTTCTTATTTTCATCTTCCTCCACTTATTTAGTGATATGAGCTTCTTCTCTTCCTCTTTTGTTATTGTTGTTGTCCTTCTTGAGTTTAGGACAACCTCTCTTGTAGTGCCCATATTATTGACATTCGTAGCATTGAACCTTTGTTATATTCTTCTTTCTTTTCTGAGGACCAAATTTCCCAAACTTCCCTTTTCTTTTTGTGATGGAAGCATATTCCTATGTTTTCTCATTTTATCCTACATCACATTTTTCCTTTAACTTGATTTCTTCAATTTTTCATAGTGACCATAGATCATTGAATGGAGTAGCTTCCTTCTTCTCATAGATCAAGTCTATGTTTTCCATAGACTTTTATTCCAGCTATCTTTCATGCTTCTCTATGATGATGTCATGATATCTTTCTTTCAATCACATGTTTTTATGATGTCATGATGCATCCTATAATGCTTCTTAGTGATTCCTATCATGATATATATATATAACAAAAAACTTGAAAATAGAAACTTGAAAAGAACAAGGTGAGAAAGACTATCTTAATCATAGTAGAGATCTTTTACTTCCTTCTTCTTCGATTTATTCTTTTCATCTTCCTCTACTTCTTTAGTGATATGGGCTTCTTCTCTTCCTCTTTTGTTGTTGTTGTTGTCCTTCCTGAGTTTAGGAAAATCTTTCTTGTAGTGCCCATATTATTGACATTCGTAGCATTGAACCTTTTTTATATTCTTCCTTCTTTTCTGAGGACCAAATTTCCCAAACTTCCCTTTTCTTTTTGTGATGGAAGCATATTCCTAGGTTTTCTCATTTGATCCTACATCAGATTTTCCCTTTAACCTGGTTTCTTCAATTTTTCATAGTGGCTATAGATCATTGAATGGAGTATCTTCCTTCTTCCCATAGATGATGGATGTGAAGTTTCCCCATTCCTCCGATAGTGCATTGAGTATTATGGTAATCATTTCCTTATCAGACATTATTTCTCCCAAATCTTGTAGTTGGTCCCTTATTTCAGACACCCTCATAAAGTACAAGGCTAATCCTTCTTCTTTTGATATCCTCACCTTGTAGATTTCTTATGTTAATGTTATTACTTCTCCTATAGTGCTTATGAAGAAAAATTCTGCAAGTTTTCCATATATCTCTTTTGATGTTTCTAGTTTAGATACATAGGAAATGAGGGGATTCTTGATGGATTCTATGAGAATCCTTTGAGCCCTTACTTCCCCTTTCATGTACTTTGCTAGAGTTTGACCTTCTTCCTTTGAAAGTGTTGACCACTACGTGTCAAAGACCCATAGCAGTACACCCCCTTTTTTCACAAAAGAGATAGCGCCTAATCGAT
>Ga0068628_1000899_pt1 | contig 11604 bp, 9 predicted proteins | sample InSIn2gowninarea_FD_77431 | JGI IMG/M metagenome (GOLD analysis project Ga0068628, IMG submission 77431) | Clean room microbial communities from NASA Spacecraft Assembly Facility at Jet Propulsion Laboratory, Pasadena, California, USA -... ... | reverse complement strand
CATATTGGATAACCTGTACGCGCAAGGTAAAGTAGAGCCGATGATTGTGGTATTGCCCAATGGCAGGGCGATGAAAGATGACCGTGCTACAGGCAATATTTTTGACAGCGCAAAGGTGCAGGCATTTGCCACCTTTGAACAGGATTTACTAAACGACCTTATTCCTTACATCCAACAACATTATCCGGTATATACCGACCGTGAACATCGTGCCGTTGCAGGCTTATCTATGGGCGGCGGGCAGTCGTTAAATTTTGGCTTGGGCAATCTTGATCAATTTGCCTGGATCGGCGGCTTCTCTTCGGCTCCCAACACCAAAACACCGGAATTGTTGGTGCCTGATCCGGGCAAAGCAAGACAACAAATTAAACTGCTTTGGATTTCCTGCGGTGATGCTGATGGCTTAATGCCTTTCAGCAAGCGCACGCACGATTATCTTGCAGCGCACAATGTTCCCCACATTTTTTATGTAGAGCCGGGCGTGCACGATTTTAAAGTATGGAAGAATGATATTTATATGTTCTCCCAGCTTCTTTTTAAACCGGTGGATGTGTCCCGTTTTAATCAATACAGTGTGTTGGGCTTGCCGGCGGAAACCAATATCCGCAATGCGAATTATCCGCAGATTCTGCCCGACAGCCGCGTTATATTTCGTATCAAGGCGCCCGATGCACAGAAAGTACAGATTGATTTGGGAAAGAAATATGATATGCAGAAAGACACTGGCGGCTATTGGATAGCCACAACCGATTCTATAAGCGAAGGCTTTCATTATTACTCTTTGTTGATTGATGGCGTTGCGGTTGCTGATCCTGCAAGCCAAACTTTTTATGGTATGGGACGCATGGCAAGCGGCATCGAAATTCCTTTTGCCGGCAGCGATTATTATGCGCAGAAAGAGGTGCCGCATGGCGAGATCCGCATCAAAAAATATTTCTCTCCGGTAACTCGTTCGTGGCGCGAAATGTACATCTACACACCACCGGGCTACGATTCTAATACGGCTGCAAAATACCCGGTTTTATACATCCTGCACGGCGGCGGCGAAGACCAGACCGGCTGGGCTAATCAAGGTAAAACAAATCTGATTTTAGATAATCTCATAGCCGAAGGCAAAGCCAAACCTATGCTGGTAATAATGCCCGATGCAAATGTGAGTGCCGGTGGCTTTAGCGCCGGTGGTATCGAAAGCTCCATAAAGCTATTTGAAAGTGAAATGAAAGGCGCCATCATTCCTTTTGTTGAAAAGAATTATCGCGTTCTTACCGATGCAAATCATCGTGCCTTGGCTGGCTTGTCGCTCGGTGGTATACACACGTTGTATACAGGCGTGAACAACACAGATATGTTCTCTTATCTTGGTGTGTTTAGCTCAGGATGGATTGTGCCGATGATGAATGATATAGCCGATAAGCAATACGCGTTTATGAAAGACAACAAAGACAAAATTAACAGCAACCTGAAAGCTTTCTGGATATCGGAAGGAGGCGAAGAAGACATTGCTTATAAAAACGGACAGATCATGTTAGGCAAATTAGATGAACTCAACATCAAACACGCGTACTACGAATATCCGGGCGGGCATACCTGGCCGGTTTGGAGGAATAATTTGTACCATTTTGCGCCTTTGCTGTTTCAGAATTAGATCAGGAAATCACTTGTAATCCCAATAAGTCATTAATCGCTCAAAATCATTCATTATAAAAACGAAATGTAATCAACTAAATACTTGCATATGAAATTTAAACCAGCAATTGTTTTTTCGGTAGCTCTATTGGCAGGACAAGCCTGTTTAGCCCAGTCTAATGTAACGGAAGATTTTAAGCCTTCCACACTCAATCAACCCGGGCAAGAATACCCACAGGTGAACTCTCAGGGTTATGTCCGCTTCCGCATTGTAGCACCTTATGCCGATAGTGTAAAAGTGAGCCTTGGATTGGGCGGAAGAGGTGGCACAAAGCTTACAAAAACGGGAGACAGTGTATGGACAGGCACCACCGAAGGTCCGATGGATGAAGGCTTCCATTACTATCATCTTAATGTTGATGGCGGCACGTTCAACGATCCCGGCACTTTAAACTTCTATGGCTCTACGCGTTGGGAAAGTGGCATTGAAATACCCGCACACGACCAGGATTTTTATGCCCTTAAAGATGTTCCGCATGGCAACGTACAGCAAATTCTTTTTCCCTCCAAAAGTACCAACACATCGCGTCGTGCATTTGTATATACACCGCCAGGCTATTCAAAAGATCAATCCAAAAAGTACCCCGTATTGTACCTGCAGCATGGATGGGGTGAAGATGAAACCGCGTGGAGCAACCAGGGACATGCCAACCTGATTATGGATAACCTGATCGCCGAAGGTAAAACAAAGCCCTTTATTATTGTGATGACCTATGGAATGACTAATGAACTAAAATGGGGTCATTTGAAAGAATTCAAAGTTGATTCGTTTCAAACCGTGCTGGTAGATGAATTGATTCCTTATGTGGAGGCTAATTTCCGCACCCTTGCCGATCCTGCTCATCGTGCCATGGCAGGTCTTTCCATGGGTGGTTTTGAAACGCATGCCATCACATTGAATAAGCCCAATGTATTCTCCTACTATGGTCTTTTAAGTGGCGGTATTTATACACCGGAAGAACTAAAAGATAAAGGGAAGCCCAAACTCATTTTTATAAGCTGTGGCAGCCGCGAAAATCCCGACCGAGTAAAGGAAGCTGCGGCTAAACTAAAGGAAGCCGGTTATAATGTTGTTTCCTATGTTTCTGAGAATACAGCTCACGAATTTCAAACCTGGCGTCGCAGCCTGCAGGAGCTTGCGCCGATATTGTTTAAAGATTAATAGCCACTTAAATCACAGAAAAGAACGGGTTAATGAATCGCAGGTTTTTTGGGGCAATCATTTTAAAAGGTAGAACCAGTTTTAGACTATCCATGCAAACAACGGTTGACAACGATTTTGTAACGTTATCAATAAAGTAAGAACTGTTTGAACAAATTATGAATACACCAAAATTGTTACTGGTTGCTTTATGTTTATTTCCGTTTGCCATGCAAGCACAGGAAATCATTAAATTATATCCCGACAGTATACCCAATGCAAAGCCTACCACACTGCCGGATATACCACAAAATCTATCCGAAGGATTGGTGCGGAGAAGCATTCACCCTACACTGGAAATCTATTTGCCCCAAAAAGAAAAGGCGAGCGGCGCAGCGGTAGTGATATGTCCGGGTGGTGGCTACAGTGTTATTGTATATAATGGAGAAGGCGTGCAAACAGCAAAAGAATTTGCCAAAAATGGTGTGGCTGCTTTTATATTGAAATACCGCTTGCCGAATGATTCTTTTGAGGTAAATAAAACAATAGCGCCATTGCAAGATGCGCAGCAGGCAATCAAGATGGTGCGCGAAGGTGCAGCCAAATGGAATGTTGATATAAACAAAGTAGGCATCATCGGGTTTTCGGCCGGCGGGCACCTGGCTTCTACAGAAGCCACGCATTACCGGAAAGCTTTGATTGAGAATAACAGCAATACAAATCTTCGCCCCGATTTTCAAATACTCGTTTACCCGGTAATCAGTATGCAGGATAGCTTGACGCATACAGATTCGCGCAGGCAATTGCTGGGCACACATCCATCAAAAGAATTAATGGATGAATACTCCAACGAGTTGCAGATTGATAAAGACGCACCACCGGCTTACCTCACCCATGCTGCCGATGATAACGTAGTGGATGTAGATAACAGCGTTGTTTATTTTGAAACACTTCGACATCACAACGTGCCTGTTGAAGTCCATATTTACCCCAAAGGCAACCATGGTTTCATTTTTAAACATCCGGGCTGGATGGAGCCCCTTTTTGAATGGATGAAAAGCAACAACTGGATAGATAAATAAAAATTTTACATCATCAAATAACTTTTAAAAGCGGATCAATTATGAAGTGGAAAAGAAACAGGCTTACTTTTAAAAAGCAGCTGCTGATATTGCTGATAGCAGGTAGCATCATGCAGCAAACGGTAGCCCAAACACCGGTGTTAACACTCGATTTTACAAAGCCTGGAGCTAATGTTAGCCCAATGTTGTATGGTTTGATGACAGAAGAAATCAACCATTCTTATGACGGGGGTTTGTATGCCGAACTGATACGCAACCGCATCTTCAAGGACAACAAAAACACGCCGGAAGGGTGGAGCCTTGTACAGGACGATGCTGCTGCAAAAGCGAGCATTAAACTAATAGCTGCATCTGAAGAAAACATACCTTATGATGAGCGTCGCCTTGCAATAAACGGTGCACTCTCTACCTGCTTACGGCTTACGGTAGAAAAAGCTGCCGGCAGAGTAGGCATAGCTAACGAAGGCTACTGGGGAATCCCCATAAAACCTTCAACTGCCTACAAAGCTTCCTTCTACATCAAAGGAACTGACCGCAGCGAGCCTTTCCGTTGGCCCTGGGAGCCCAAACCCACTACACCGCCGCTTCCGGATATTGAAAACAACACCGCCGGATCTATTACCGTAACATTAGAAAGCAACGATGGAAAAACCGTATATGCTTCAGGCACCATCAATCTCGAAAAAAGCGATTACTGGAAAAAATACGAGCTTACTTTAACTACGGCTGCGGATGTACAACCTACAAAAGATGCCCGCTTCGTTATTGCTACCGACCGCACCGGTCAGTATTATTTTAATCTTGTTTCTCTTTTTCCACCTACCTACAACAACCGGTGGAACGGAAACAGGATAGATTTAATGCAAATGCTGGTGGATATGCAACCGAAATTTCTTCGTTTTCCCGGTGGTAATTTTTTAGAAGGTCCCCTCATTACTGATGCTTTTCCCTGGAAGCAGACACTTGGTCCGCTGGAAAGCAGGCCGGGGCATAAAGGCTCTTGGGGCTATCGCCCTTCGGACGGAATGGGATTGCTGGAGTTTTTAGAGTGGTGCGAAGATATGGGCGCAGAGCCGCTGCTGGGGGTATATGCCGGTTATTCATTACAGGGAGATTATATAAATGCCGGTCCGCTCCTGAAGCCTTATGTGGATGATGCATTGGACGAAATAGAATATGTGATAGGCGATACAACTACTTATTGGGGCGCTAAGCGTGCGGCGGATGGACATCCGGCCCCTTTTAAACTTACTTACGTGGAAATTGGCAATGAAGATTGGTTTGACATATCCAATAGTTACGACAGTCGGTTCACTCAATTCAGAACGGCTATTGAAGCTAAGTACCCGCAATTGACATGTATTTCAACCATAGCAGACGCACAATATCCCGATATGAAAGTAACATCGGGCAAAAAGCCTGAAGTAGTAGATGAGCATTACTACCGCAGTTCCTGGGATATGTGGGAAAATGCAGCGCAATATGACAAGTATGACCGCAATGGTGCTAAGATTTTTGTTGGTGAATGGGCAACCCGGGAAGGAGCGCCTACGACCAATTTAAATGCGGCTTTAGGCGATGCTGCCTGGATGACAAGTATGGAACGTAATTCCGATCTTGTTATCATGTCCTGCTATGCACCCCTGTTTGTGAATGTAAACACGGCTACTGCGACGGCGCCAAAAGCCTGGCAATGGGATTCTGATTTGATAGGTTACGATGCGTTGTCAAGCTACGGTTCGCCATCTTATTATGTGCAAAAGCTATTCAGTCAATACTTGGGAAATAAGATTGTGCCGGCTACAGTAGTGAACGTGCCTGTTCAAAACAGACCACTCACCAAAAAAGACAGTGCAGATGGTATCACCTCAAAAACAGTTCCCACTGTATTTTATTCGGCTACCATGAATGATACCACAGGTGCTGTTTATCTTAAAATCGTAAATACAACGGCGAAAAAGCAAGCTATCAAAATAAACCTGAATGGAGTTGGTAAAGTAGCTCCCAATGCAACACTGGCTGTTGTGAAAGGCAATAAGCCGGAGGACACCAACACGATAACCGAGCCTGCTAATATAACACCTGTTACCACCACCATCAAAGGAGTGGCTAACAGTTTTACAAGAAATCTGGATCCTTATTCTGTAAGTATTTTACAACTGCAAACAGTTAAATAAATGGACAGTAAAGTACAGTAAGAAATAAAGGAAATAGAGAAAGCAGATAGCAAAGACGGATGTAATAAAGATTACTAAAAATGGTGAAAGAATATGAGGAGATGCCTTGCCTACCTGCTGTTGAGTATGCTCTTTTAAATAGGGTGTGGTTCATGCGCAGGAAAGATTGTATCACAATGAGTTTCCGCTGAGCGATGTTACGTTGCTGGATGGTCCATATTTTCTTAGAAATATATGTATATGTGATTGCTGCCTGTTATTCATTATACTTTGCAATAAACAGTTGTGAACAAAGAAAGCAAAGAATCTGACCATTTATACTTTCTTACTCGCAGTGTAACACATCTGTTAAAATGAATCTAATTCACTCTTTTTCTTGTTTTCTTTTGGAGAGTGCCAAAAGAAAACAAGAAAAAGGTATTATAGAGCTGACGGCTTTCTAATAGCCGTCGGCTTAAAAATTCGCGAGATTAGGTTATTGAAAAACATCACGCAGGATACATTAACCTTTGTTTGCGGAATTCCTTATAGTCAGATTAATCGTATTGACCTCATTGGTTGTTTTTGATTCCAAAATCTATACAGTTTATAAGACATCGAATGAGTTTTATACAAATTATTTCGAATACTGTTCTTATGCAATGATGATCAATACGTCTTTACTGATTAAAATCAGTAAACGTTATACCGTCTTTTCCAAAATATAGCAGCAGGCATTCACTTTTTTGTGACAAAAGTCACATAATGAGTTGAATGCAATAAGTAAATTACTGCCTGTTTAAGATGCATTCAATTACAATGTGCATCAATTGGCATATTGATATCATACTATATCTCAAAAAATTTTACTGTACACAAGATTGAACAAACGTTGCCCGCAATATAGGTTTTACTTTTTCATACGGTTTTTAGGGTTTTTGAGTGTTTTTATAAAGGTTTAGGGTAGAACAGCCCTTGTATTTACAGGGGCTTCAATTTATTTTTTACTTTCTTGTAATTAAGAGTTTGCATGTAGATAACACCTATAAATCTGCATTTCTAAACTGCTGTAGATATTCATCTTTATTAAAAAATAAAACTATAAGCACTACCTGTTTGATCATCCACTTAAGAAGCCATTTATCTTACTCCAATTAGCGATAAATTAAAGCTATGTGGTCATAATCTGATAGCACTTCTTTGCAAATTCAACATTAAGACACTACATGCTGTGCAATGACAATGGTCAGCAAACAGGATAATTGAAGTCATCTACACAATTATATTGTACTTGATATTGCTGCGTTCTTAAATGATTTAGTGCAGTGCAGGCAAAACTTACAAAAAGCAGATGCAGTGAGGATTTGCTGGTTGTTTTACTTTTTTATGCTTGAGCAGGCTGCAGCTATTTCACTTTGTTCTGCCAATGTAAGTTTATCGGATTTTTCAGACTGAATCCATTTGTCATTTTCCTTGCAGAAAATTTGCACATAAAGCCCAAACTCGTCTTTAAAATGCTGTTTTACATCTCCCGCTTTCTCCCACGACTTTATTTCCAAAACGCCGGTATTGTGTTTCTTTCTTATTTCGCCGATCTTCCAATCTCCTTTAATCCGATCCACCTCCAGCGAAGCATGCTGCTGGCTATGCGGCTTCCGGTAAAACTCCAATTTCAGGTGCGGAAAACATTCGTTGAATTTATCCTGTAAGTCCCCAATTGTTTCATTATTATATATTCGTAGTTGCATGTCTTAAAATCTTTTGAGAAGCTAATTTTACTTGCAGCGATTGCAGATAATGCAAAGGTTGTAGAACAGAACAAGCATTTATTTCTTATGAGCTATAAACAAAGGAATATTTACTTCGCTTAACAGGCTATCAGCCATACTCCGTTTAAACCATCTCGATACCATACTTCTTTCATAAGCACCCAATATTACCAGCACATCAGCATTTTGTAATTTCAAATAAGTAGTGATTTCGTTTTCCGCTTCACCTTTTAATACAGTGTATTTCGCATCCGGATAGTGTCGTTTCATAAACTCTTTCATCAGCCTGTTATCTGGCAAATGCAGGCTTTCCTGTTCTTCTTTCACTGTTAATACTTCGGTGGGTAATTGCTTCAATGCAGGAAATAAATAGCTAAACATCTTCACAGCATGTACCGAGGACGGATGCCCGTCGTATAACAGCACCAGCTTTTGAATGGGTTTATAAGTATAAGGAACTACCATTACCGGGCACTCTGCTTCTGCCAGCAAGTCTTTCATAAAACGGGTTGGTGCCGGATGTTCGTAGCCGGTGAAGGTTTCGCTACTGCTAATAATCAGCAGGTCGCTGTAAATTGTTTCTTGTAGTAAATCTTGAAAAGCAATGTTCTTATCTCGGTGAATGGAATAATTTAACCCTGCAGGCTTGCATGCATCTTCAAACAACTGCACAGATAAGTTTCTTTTTTCGTTGTCTTCTCTGTCTAAAGCCCTTACTTTTTCTTCCCATTTACCTCCAAATGCCGCAACATCTGCATAAGTATAACTATGATGGGTAAAGTCGTCTAAAAATACACCTACCAAATGTGCATTGCAATGTTTAGACATGTAAACAGCATACTCCTTTGTAGCTTCAGAAAATTTAAGTCCATCAAAGGCAGCAATAATTTTTTTCATATGGTTTATATTGATGAATGATGAATAACAAAACCAGCATTGCCCATTGTGATGGAAACGAAGCTTTCAGCCGGCATGTTTGTTCATCACCAGAAAAGCCGTTGCACAAGTATTAGCAGACTCTACAATGCTATTATAATTTTTCCTTTTTGCAGAACGAGCAATTGGCGCACACTTAGGTAAATGCAGTTGTTTCTGTATTGCGCTGATTGAGCAGGTTTTCAAATCTCCCGCTTTTTTCTGTAATTAAAATGCGAAACACAATGCCTTTAATGTCTTTGTAATCAGCCGGATGAAATGGCCAGTTTGGCGATATGTGTACAGTCTGGCTTGTAATAACGGGCAATTCTCGTCCAAGCAACACTTTAAGTGCATCCGTACGCTGCTGTTCATCAACTACTTCTTCAAAAATGCCCCAGCATATTACACTTTTCCAACTCGCCATATTTTCCATACTATCGGTCTGAAAGCATACTTCCCGGTTCTTGCGCATCATCTCAATTTTTCTGCCTTCACCTGCCGCATGGAAGTACAGGTATTTACCATCGTAAGCATAACTAATGGGTATAATATAAGTTCGTCCATCAGCACTGCAGCCCAGCCTGCCAACGTATTGACGAGTGAGCACCTCTTCAACCTCATAATCCTGTAATCTTCCAAACATAATTGCTGCGTTTTAATGATTAATGTAGATTTCCAAAGCTCTTTTAAAGTAAGAAGAAAAAAAAGGATATTGGTCATTACATTATCTGATTGATATCAGTTAATTAAACATTGATTTATAAAAGGATAAATAAACCAATCAAACCATTGCTATTGAACCATTGCCCGGTTTTACTATGTAGTAATTTAGCATTAATTATTTAATCAGATTAGCTTACTGAGCATAATCATTTAGTCTATTGACAATCATCAGCATTTACAAGAATGGTTCAACTTAGTTTTAATGTGTAGAAGTGTATGCTGTACACTATTGAATGTTGCAACTGAAAACCACATGCTGTTTACACTGATACTATACTAAAATGAGTTTTATGAAAACAATACTTGTTGCCACCGATTTTTCTCCTGCCGCCAGCAATGCAGTTAAATATGCAGCAGAAATGGCTTTGTCTATTCATGCTGATTTGTATTTGCTGCACATATATCAAGTACCTGTTGTTTATTTTGATATACCGGTAGCATTAGCAGCAGATGATATTCAGTATGATGCTGAAAAAAATATGAGTAAACTGAAAGAAGAGCTGCCAGCCACAACAAAAGATCAACTGTATATTGAAACAGTTGTAAAGGAAGGTAGCTTTTTTGATGAGTTAAAAACGGCATGCGAATACAAACAACCTTATGTGGTGGTGGTGGGTAGCCAAGGAAAAACGTCGGCAGAGCGTTTGATCTATGGTTCACATGCGTTGCATGCTATGAAGCACCTGGAATGGCCGGTAATAGCTGTACCGCGCAATGCTACATTCTCCAATATTAAAAGAATTGGTCTTGCCTGCGACTTTAATGATGTGTTGGGCACTGTGCCGGTAGAAGAAATCAAAGTGTTGGTAAGTGATTTTAATGCCGAGCTGCACATATTGAACACAGGTAGTAAAGACGAATACAATCCGGAAGTTCCAAATCAATCAGTGCTATTGCAAAAGATGCTTGGAAAAGACATTGTGCCTGTTTATCATTTTATTACCAGCAATAATACCGATGAAGGTATCATACACTTTGCCGAAGCCAACAATATAGACCTGCTGATTGTATTGCCAAGGCACCATTCGCTTATAGATAAGCTGATTCACAGTAGCCATACCAGGCACCTGGTGCTGCATAGCCATGTACCGGTAGCCGCGTTTAACCACCATTTTATAAAATCAAGTGAAGTGATATAGTGTGGTAAATTTTCTGAAAGAAAAAAGTATATGATAATAGTATTTGCAAGCTGTCATGCATTATTAACGGCTTAATACTGTTTTCACCATTCCATTCTTCTATAGAATCAATTGCACGCATAACCAATATAAACTCAGAAATAAAACATGCTTTAACAATCAACAGTTACAGTTCTTTCTACAACTTCTTTTTTATACCAATCCATAAATTCGTCGTTATCTATCATTTCTTTCATACTCTTTCCGTTGGGAAAAGCAATATAATGCCCTTCTGTAATGTGAATAACATATTTACTCGCACCCAATAGTGTATGAACTTTAATGCAAGTAACCTTATCATGCTCTATTTTGAATACAGGGAGGTACTCATTGCTTTTAAAAAGAGTTATTCTGAATAAGCCTTTTATTTGTGATTGTGCTTTCTTTAAATCTGCTAATATTTCCATGGTGCTGATTTTATTTAATAAGGGTTTAGGGTTGTATTTTTTAAGTTGGTTTAGCTTGAACAGGTACAGTAAGAAAATAATCTTATCAACTGGTTAATCTTACTACCTGGCTAAAAAGTATTCATTTTTATAATCTCAATTTAACAATACAAAATTGCCTTCTGTATCTGTGCAGAACAATACCCTAAAATGTAGAGAACATATCACCGGATATGGGTATATACGGCATTCCGTTATAAGTTTTGTATGTCTGAACAACAAAAATTAACCCTTATCAATGTACCTACTCAACCTAAAACTATTTATTGCATATTCTACTTTTTAGTACTGCATTCCTGCTCTTTTTACATTATTCCTCTGCCTTTATCAAAAACTGTAAGTGCAACTCAATGCTTTGCTCGATAATTTAAAAGACAACATAATGCGGTTGCCTTTTTTCATCCTTTAACTTCTCTTCTACTTGTAACAATAAGATCATCTTCTGCAAAGGCAATCATGCACTCTTCATATCGGAATTGAAAATCCACATGGTCTACTGTTTAAT
>Ga0068628_1000898_pt1 | contig 11605 bp, 9 predicted proteins | sample InSIn2gowninarea_FD_77431 | JGI IMG/M metagenome (GOLD analysis project Ga0068628, IMG submission 77431) | Clean room microbial communities from NASA Spacecraft Assembly Facility at Jet Propulsion Laboratory, Pasadena, California, USA -... ... | reverse complement strand
TGCCACATAAGGGTCTTCTAGAAGCCTCCTTTCAACCTACACATGTCAACAATCTCAACCCATTTGTTAGGTATAAGCATATGCACATTATTTTCTAATTTTTAACCACAAATTCACTTAAAAATCTTAGAATTAATAAAGACTGGAAAAACATAAATGTGGCCCAATGATAATGAAAGTAGTATGAATGTGGTGACATAGTAGTGAAATGGAGGTGATATAATGGACATAATAGTGAAAGTGTAATGGAAATGAATGACATTTTCAAGACTCAACAACCAGTTTACAATGACTGCCACCTTAGAGGTATATATCTTCAATTCACCAACCCCTACTATATGACCCAAATAATTCAGAGATGTTTTGCCAAATTCACATTTTGAGAGTTTAATATGAAGTTTTTCTCTTTTCAAAACATCTAGTGTCTGCTTAACATGCTTTAAGTGTTCTTTCCACGTTTTGATAAAAATCAGAATGTCATCTAGATACACAATAACAAAATCATCAAGAAAAGGTCTGAGTACATCATTCATTAATCTCATGAAGGTAGCAGGAGCATTAGTTAAGCCAAAAGGCATAACCAACCACTCATACAATCCCTGCTTTGTTTTGAAAGCAGTCTTCCATGCATCTTGTTCCGCAACTCTAACCTGATGGTATCCATTGTGCAAGTCTAGCTTGGAGAAATAAAAATCTTCTTTCAATTGATCTAAAATATCATCTATGTGAGGAAGGGGATAATGATTTTTTATTGTTATCTTATTCAGTGCTTGGTAATCAATGCACATTCTCCACGAGCCATCTTTCTTTCTCACCAAAATCATTGGTGACCTGCATGGTGATGTGCTAGGTCTGATGAACCTTTTCTCGAGCAACTCCTACACCTACTTCTTGATTTCAACATTCTCTAAAGTGGACAACCTATACATTCCAATGTTAGGCAATGCAGCATCATGCTGCAAAATAATACCATGTACTATTTCCTTTTTGGGTGATAGACCTTTAGGTTCTTGAAACAAGATATCATACTCTAAAACAACCTTTTCTAAATCAGCTTGTTGTTTAGCGTTACAGCCCTCAAATACATTGGTTTTACCATGTTTCTTTTCTTTTACAACCACAAGTAAGAATTGCTTGCATGAATTTATCATTCATCTACCCCGAATTTATGAGAGTATATTTATTCTTGAGCTTATGAGCTCTTACAAAGTATCGATTCCATCTTTAACAAGTATATACTTGTTCTCATCCCTATAGAAAATAGCTTTCCTATCATACAAGTAAGGACTTCCTAAAACAATTCCACATATATCCAAAGGAATTATGTCTAACTCAACCTCATCTACAAATGCTGACCCAGAAGAAAACTTGAGTTTGCACTATCTAGTCACTTGTAGGTGTGCTTTATCATTTAAACATCCTAATGGGTATGGTTTCTTGTGAGGTACAGTCACTAATCCCAACTTATTTACAATTGCTTCAGAAATTAAATTTACTTGTGAGCCACTATCACACAAAGTATCAATCTTTTGATGTTTCGAAATAACTTGAATATGGAAAAGCTCATGTCTTTTTCTCTCATTTTCTTCATCAATAGTAGATTGTGCAGAATTACTAGTAGATGCTTTAGAATTATTACCTCTTATACCTATGGCTGCAATGGTTATTTCATCTCCCGAGTCTGACCCCAAATCTTTCTGAATAGCTGTAGCAGTCTTCTTCTTGTTGCCCTTGAAATTTTTAGGTCTTAGCTCTGGATGCAAAATCCAACAATGCTCATCATCATGCCCATCCTTTTTACAGTGAGTGCATGAAGACTTGCTTTTTTGTGTAGTGTTAGCCTTCCTTGCTTTCCACTTCTGTTTTCTTTTCTCCTTATTCTTGCTTGCAATGGGTTGGGATGATTCCCCAACTTTTGGACTTCCATTCTTTCCTCTAGCTTCTAGATGAGTAGCTTGTATAGATACCTCATCTATACTAGTGGAATTAAACATGAGGATAGTATGCCTCATGTAGCTGTGTAGACCACCAACATACTTCAACAGAGTCTCAGGTTAGTCTAATGAGATTCCTAGAATCAATGCTCTCTTTCTAAATTCTCGAGTGTACCCTCCCACACTTTTCCCTTTCAACTGTCGAAGAGTTTGCCAACTCATCATGGCTTGCTACATGTACGCCAATGGATAGAATAGATTTTTTATTGCAAAAACAAATTCACTCCAGACAGAGATGGTTTTACCGTGTCTTTTCATGTCAACTTGGGTTCTGCCTTCTCATCAAACCAAGGTAGTGCCTCCAAGGCGTAGGCTTGCCAGATGAATCTTGCTCTTGTCTAAGTCAATATTCTACACTCTGCAATAAACATCAATTTGTCTAATCCAATTGTCCAACTTTTCTGCATTCAACTCTCCATCATATATAGGTAGATAAAATTTAACATCTAGTTTGATCAAAGATGCTTTCTTTTTAGGGCTGTCAGGAGGTGTGAGAAAGCTTTCCTCTTTCCCTTTGCCTTTTGAGTGGTCATGGGAATGTGACTCATCTTCTCCTTTGTCTTGCTTAGAGCCTGATGAATCTCCATCCTTATGTTTTGTAAAGTCCCTATACATTTCTTCTACCCTGGACTTTATGGCTAGGAAACTATCTATGAATTGAGGTTCTAGCCCCATAGGTCCTTCCTCTGACATTGCCTTCTGAGGGTAGACTCTCCCAATTTCAGGATTAGTTTAGACCAACTCTCCTTCTCTGAATTTGAGCTTTGATCTAGTTAGCATTCAATAGTTAAACCAACACAAGCTTGTCTAACCTTAATAGCCTAAAGCTCTCATTCCACTTGATCTGAAAATCACTCTTGAGTTATCTCAATTAAAGAATTATTGAATGAAGGTATTAGAGACTCATGTGCTAGTGTGTGTCTATGTTATTTTAGGCAATGAATTGATCAAATTTCAAAAGACACAGACACTGGAAAATGGAAAATAGTAAGAGAAACACAGTAAGCAAATAAAAGAACACAACAAATTTAATAAGGAGTTCACCCTATCCTCTAGCGCTACATCTTGGGTCTAGCTTTCAGTGGTGGCCTTCTTTTATTATGTCTGTAAAGCAGAGTTTTTACAGTGAGGAGCTCAATTTGAGCCTCTTGAAATAGATAATGTTTGGTAGGGTGGTTCTTGGATCCCCCAAGCCACTTATAGTGCACAGACTCTTTTCCTTACCAGATCTCGACCTCTCTGGTCTTTAATGGGAGGAGCCTAATGTGGTACTCAATTCTTAACAGATCCTCTCAGGGATTGCTTGAAGCTCTCAAGCTTTATGTTTTCCCGACGCTGCCTTATGCTATTGGTCAGCTCGGCCTTCTCTCTTTTTGCTTCTTGGTTTATTGTCTCTTCTTTCCTCTATCTTCGTTCTCTTCTCCTCTTAGTGTCCTCTGTTCTCTGTCTGTCCATGGCTTAAAGCCAATCTATCTCACGACTGTTTGATTCCTCTTCTGCCCATTTAGATCACCTATTGTTGTTTGCTTGGAGTTCCCTACCTCTACGTCACCGTCAACATCTTATAGGGAGTGGCCACTTTTCCTTTCATGAATTGCACCAGCTCTTCCTTGTCGGTTTAGTTTTTCAGTTACACTATGGAATGACTCATCCACCAACTCAGTGGTCAAATTAGACTCTATACTTCTCTATGCCGTAGCTTAATTCCCTTGTCAAATTTAGTTTCACCATCAGGCGCAATCTCCGCCATTAGATCTGGAGCCCCTAGATCCGACGGTATTCACTCATTTCGCATGGTTGACTTGCTCGACCGTTAGCGTGCGATGAGCAGTGGTTTTCGCTCTCATCCACTAGCCACGTGTCGAGTGTTAAATGGAATCAATCATTTTTCTCCAAATCTACTTACTGCCCAAGGGTGCCCCCAATATATTACCGATTTTGGAGTGCAGGACCTGCCTTTCACCTTAGCATTTTCCCCACAGTTTCCTAGCTTCCATGCAACCAAGTGCTTTGGGGATTTTTCCTTCTCGAGGGGTTTTGCCCAGAAATGGCCCTCGTTTCCCAATCTGGGCTTTCAAAGGTTTTTCCTCCTGCGCGGACTCCATGGGCCTTGGTTACGGTGCTTTTACCGAGGTCCTCATTGCTCTTTGCTAGCTGTAATCTGCCACTATCCAGAGGCCTTCTTGATCACTCTGTGTTCATAAATTCGAAGTCCGTCCTATCTTAATACAGTCATGGTTCTTTGATAATCTTCACGGATCCAATTCGGATCAATTCTGGTCAGTGGAATGAGGGAGAGAGAAAAATATATGACCACTTCATCATCATACCCTGTTAAGTTTTCAAAATACCCCATCTAATTATGCCTTGTGAAGATTTCTAACACCTTAGGGTGTTGGTGGATTCTCATAGTGTTAATTGGATCCCTTCTATTGTAACCCTCTATCATTTTGGTTGGTGAATTTTGAGGAGCTAAGATTGTTGATACAATTTTTGAATGTAGAAAAAAATAAATGAAAGAACTGTCGAGACAATTCCCTTACACAGCTACCAAATCCACTCAATACAAGGTGATTTTCTGTTCAATTTACTTTGAAAAAGGGAAGTAATTATAGAGCCTACCTCCTGATAGTGTTAGTTGTATCCAACCCCCATGATTTTCCCTCTGAAACTCCTCTCACCCAATCCTGTAGATTGTTTATCTGTATCCTGTAGGATTCCTATGCGATCTTGTAGAATTTCCTATGTAATCCAGTAGGAAGTCCTACACAAGAGACAGATGGAATTTTCCTCTTTTTTAGTTGCCTAGGTATGAGAGTGACTTTGCTAGAATCAGCCTTGAGGAGATGAATGCATGAGTGCATGGGGATCAATGATTATTTCCCCTTATGGCTGAGTTATGTAAGATGGTGTGCTGGAAATGAAGGTACATTTTCTATTTCTGGACCATTGGTCCCCACTACCACCTCATCATTCCTCTCTAATTGTAATCAACTCCCAATTCATGCCTCCATAGACTTAACTATTTTTGTCCTTCTCTTCTCTTTTTTAACTTGACTATTGCCACATGTGGGAGTACCAACTCTTTTTTCTTTATCGACTGAATGAAGGTGGTCAAGTTAACTGACCACCTTTCACTTATTAACCAACTTTCTCGTAACCTTTACATATTTTGACTACATTATGCAAATGAGAGAGTGAAGTGAGATACTTACCTATGGTGCTAATACCTTGCTGCAGTTGTTGAAGACCTGAGGTGCTTGCTATGTGTTGGTTGCATTCTATTTCTCTTTCCTTCTCTTATTTCTCTCTAATGATTCCTTTGATTTGAATGTACCTGGTGTTGAAAATGATGATGCTGCTGCTAATTCGAAGCTCCTTCTACCCTTGGATTTTCATGCTAGAATCTTTCTGTTACTCATGATTTTTATTCTGTGGGATAGGCTGCCACCATATTTCCTACAAGATGTCCAGTAGCTACTTCTCCCTCATAATTTCTAATCATTTCTTCTATTGGGATTCTGAGGATGATGACATGGGTTCAGAGGAAGACTAGGAGTGTGGAGAATGAAAAACACTTAAGTGTTTCTCCCTTCTGCTCTCTGTTTCATTTTTTCCTCTCGTTGTTTTCTCTTGAGGACTGTGCAATTTTTTTTTTTTAAATTGATTTTTTTATTGTGATGAATGTAGGGGCAATCAAAGTGGAGATAAGTATGGTAAGAAAGTTGTGTTGTTGGGATGTTATTATTTTTAAATGGTACGTCATTTTCGTACTGTAGGATCACTTCTTGTAGGATTCCTGAGCCACTGTAATTCCTACAAGATCATCCTGTAGGTTTTCAGGGAATCCTATAGAAAACATAGTCCCCTTGTAAAATAGAGCAAAGGAGTGAAAAAAATGAAGGAAATGGTGGAGTGATGAATGACGATGAGTGGAAAAATAAAAATGTGAGTGAAATAGGTCCCTTTTTTAGCCTCCTTTGTTCTCTGGTAGTACTCATTGCTAACCTCCAAATAGAAGTTTTCATGATTTTTCTCTCTTTTTTTCTTTAAACAACTAGTCTTCCTCTAAGAGGTTTCAATCCTAGATGCTTTCCCTAGGTGCCCCAAGAGAGGCTTTCACCTAGATATCCTTTTATTTTATCCTTTTTTTTATTTTATTTTTTTACATCATTGGACCCCCCCAAGAGGTTTTCAACCCAATAGTGGGACTCACACACCTCATGGAGGTTTTCACTTGAGTCCTTTTTTTTTTTCTCAGTGATGTGATGAGACAGGAGCTAAAACTTGCTCCACCACCATCACTGTTTTATTGATACCATCAATGAACTCTTTCTTTGACAACGACCTCTTGTAAACTTCTAGTCTATGCCCATTAACAAGTAAAGGAATGGCCTCTACATCTATGGTCCTGATCTGCAATGAGCCATTATCATGATAGATTTCTATAACATAAGGCCCTAGCCATCTTGTCCTTAACCCTCCCTTAAAGTCCTTATATCTGGAACCATATAACAAATCCCAAACACCTTCTTGAAATTTCTTATCCTTTATGTTCTTATCACGCAAGATCTTCCTCTAAAGTTGAGTTACCTCTGTGTGTAGGAGGGCCTGCATTCTGAACTCATCTAAACCATTCAATTAGAGAAATCTCTCTTTTTGTGCACTTCTGAGATCTAGATCTAGTCGGGCTTCCATCCTTAATGTGTTATATTCAAACTCGATGGACAAAGGAGAATTTTTCATATAGCCCATCTCATAGGGTGTGAACCCATTGGTGGTCTTCCAGGTGGTATTTTAGGCCCAGGTCACCTCAACTTGTCTATCTGCCCAATATTTATTGCTTCTACTCACCACTTTGGTCAAGATGCCCTCTGGCACTATGTTGGTCACCTCCACCTACCCATTAGCTTGTGGGTGATAGGGATTGGAGGTTCTATGCTTGATCTTGTGCTAGCTGAGAAATTCTTCAATCATGTTGGAGGTAAACAGGCTACCTTGATTAGTGACCGGATCTCTAGGGTACCCAAATTTGTAAAATACATTCTCCCTCAAGAACTTAGCTACCTTCTCCTCTATCGCTCCCTTAGTTGTCTTGATTTCAGCCCACTTAGTCATTTAGTCAATGCACATAGTGATATACTATTTTTGCATGGCAGTAGGGTCAATAGGTACAATGAATTCCATGCCCCACTTGTCAAATGGCTCGAAAGTCACTTGAGGATACATAGGCATTTCATCCCTTGGATTAGGCTTTCCCATCCTTTGGCACTCATCACACTGAATGGTATATATTTTCACATCTTAATAAAGAGTGGGACAATAATAGCCTACTTGTAACACTTTGAATGTTGTCCTCTTTGTTGTAAAGTTACCTCCACAAGGCCTATCATGACAAGTCAGAAGGATGTCAAAGGCTTCCTCCTCCTTAACACACCTTCTTAGGATTTGATCTGGACAAAGTTTGAAGAGATTTCCCCCAACCCAAGTAAATAGGGTGCTCTTCCTTATAATCTTTCTTTTCTCTTTGGAGGATAATTTTGGTGGGAAATGTGTAGATACAAAATAGTTTCTTATGTCAGCAAACCATGGAGAGAGAACTGAAATGGAAAATAAGTGCTCATACGGTAATTGTTCATCATCCATTCCCTCCTCATCTGCAAGAAGATTTAATCTGGACAAAAAGTTTGAAACAACATTTTCCTTTCTAGGCTTATCAATAATACTTAGATCAAACAGTTGTAATAAAAGTAACCATCTTATAATATGAGAATTTACATCGATTTTATTCATTAAATATTTGATTGCATCATGGTTAGTATGGAAAAATGTTTGATACCCTGTAATATAATTCCTAAATTTGTTCAATAAATTCACAATAGCCAGGAGCTCCTTTTCAGTCACTATGTAGTTCAATTTGGCCTTTGACAGATTCTTACTGATAAATTAAATGGCAGAAGGCATTTTTTCATCTATCTAACCTAGGGCTGCTCCTATGGATTTTTGTGAGGCATCATCATGAATATGAAAGGGAAGATCTCAATTTGGGCCTTGAAGAATTGGTGCAGTGGTTAACTTATTCTTCAGGATGTCCAAGGCCTCTTGACAGCTTTTTGACCATATAAACTTAGAGTCTTTGGCCAAAAACCCAAATAAAGGAGAGGCCAACTTGCTGAAGTCCTTTATGAACCTTCAATAGTATCCAGCTAACCCTAGGAAACTTCTAACATCTCTATGCTTTTGAGGAGGTGGGACCCTTTGGATGATAGCTATTCTATTTCGGTCCACCTATAGTCCTCGCTGAGATATTGAATGACCTATCACGGTCCCTGCAGTCATGAAGAATTCACATTTCTTGGGACTAAGAGATAGGTTCATCTCAATGCATTTGTGCAGTACTTTACCTAGGCTGGACAAAGCCTCCTCGAAATCACCCCCATAAGGTGTGAAATCATACATATAGATTTCTACCACATCATGGAGTAACTCAGCAAAGATACTCAGGACTGCTCTCTGAAAAGTGGTAGGAGCATTGCATAGGCGAAAAGGAAGGACCCTATAGGCAAAAGTGCTCCAAGGACAAGTGAAAGTGGTTTTATCCTAGTCTTTCAGGATAATCTAGATTTGATTGTACTCATTGAATCCATCTAGTGAAGAGAAAAACTTTTTCCATGTCAGGCCATCTAACACTTGGTTGATGAAAGGTAAAGGGAAATGGTCCTACTTGGTGGCTTTGATCAACTCCTTGCAATTAACACAAATCCTCTACTTACCATTTTTCTTGGGAACTAACACCAAAGGAGATATCCACTCACTATCATAGATAGGATAAATGAATCCTCCATCTAGCAATTTTTGTAGTTATTCTTTGACTATATCTTTGAGAGCTGGATTCATCCTCCTTTGAGGTTGTCGGACTGGCTAGCAACCTTCCTTGATATAAATATGGCGAGTACACACTAAGGGGTGTACTCCCTTCATTTCTTTGTAACTCCAAGTGAAGGCATACAAATGTTCCTTTAGCATGTTGCACAACTTCTTCTCTTAGAGAATAGAAAGAGATGGATTGATTTTCAAAGTTCTCTTAGGGCTGAATTTTATGGTTTTGACACAGAGAGGGTTGGAATCAGCCAAGTACAAATCAATTGGATGGTTGTTCTAGGTTTCCTTTACTACTTTTTCTAGGGACAAGGGAGTTGGACTTTGAATTAGGTGTTTAATCAAATCATCTTCATCCTATTGTCCTCCTCCCATGGTTGTTCCTAAGGTATACAGTTGGGCAGAATAAACCTCATCTTCTTCCTCCTCTTCTAGCCATAAAGGTAAATCATGTTCTAGAGATGGTTGAGCAGGAAGGTATAGGACTAACTACTTGGACATATGCCCATTCTTGATGGTCATATTCCCAATGCTGCAGCTGATGTAGGCATTAACAGTGGCCAACCAGGGCCTCCCAAGGATGAGAGGGTAACCAGTAAGCTTAGCCTCATGATGGAGAACTAAGAAATCTGCAGGGTACTACCAAGAGCCAATGGAGACCATCAAATCCTCCACAATCCCCTCGGGGATCGCTATGGAGCAATTTGCAAGTTGCAGGATTGTTGTGGTCTTTCTCAATGAACCTTGGTGGTTGAGCTTGAGCATGGTTTCCTTCGTCATCACATTAAGGGCAGCCCCAAGATTGATCAAAGTGTGTGGGACAATGGTACCATTGATGTGCACATCTACTACAAGGATTTCATGGTCCAAATACTTTGGACAGATTACCTACCCTAACATTAAGTCGAATAGTTGTCCAATGACATTAATGGTAAGGGCATCTCTTTTTCGCATCCTTGGATGCTTGAAGAACTTATCCTTAATCAACTTTTTGTAAATAGGTACATCCTTGATGGATTGTAGAAGTGGAATCTTGACAAATAGGTTTTTCAATTCTCCCAGAAGTTAAGTCTCTTCTGGGGTAGGTTGGAGTGATTGAGTCAATCTCTCAGGAAAGGGTGGATTTACTTTAAGAATGCTTTCCTCTCTTTCTTCTTCAACCTCCCTAAGTGGAGGTGGAGGTTGGTTATCCGGGAGAACTCTCCCAGATCTCAGGTTAATTTACTTGTTCTCCACAACATAATCTAGATATGATGTCTCTCCATTGTATACTTGGTGTGCATGTCTGGTGTTTAGGTTTAGATTCAGTTGCGAAGGCATCTAGGGTATTTTAGGTGGAGCAGAGTGTAAAAACTATGGTTCGATAGGTGGTGAAGGCAATAAAGTAGGAACATTGTTGTACAAGGGCCTCCACCCCTAGGGCAGTGCATTCAATTGAGGTTGTGGCAAAGAATATGGCTAAAATGACTGGCTGGCTGGATAAGAATGATACTCAGATTTAAAGGACCAAGGAGGATGTGTAGACAAGGAAGGATGATTAGGGGGTCCCCAAGAAGGTATGGATGTGGTCTAATTGGGGTTGTAATATGCATGGGATGACCCTTGCATGCCCTACTGGTATGGCCTAGGCCCATGAGGTCTCCTTTTGTTTATGTAGCAGAGCTACTCAGTGACCCCTTTAGCTCCTTGATATACAACTTTGAGTCCATGCAAAGAAGGGCACTTTTCTGTGGAGTGGTTTTCCTCATGGACTGAGAAAATTTCAATAGAATTCAATGGACATTCATTCCTAGGGTGCCTCCTTGTGCATCTAGGACAAAAAATGGCTAAAGCTCTCTTTTCTTCCTACCGCTTTCTCCTAATTTGCATAATGTCCATATATAAGTCAAGGGTTTATAGCATCTCACTCTTGAAATCTTCCAGCATGTTTCCAATTTCGCCCTTGATCAATGAATTGGAAGAGGATGTACTGACCATAGGTTGACTTCCCCTACCCTTCTTCCTAGCTGCCCTAGAATGGTTTCTAAAGATAGTCTTGATAGCCTCATAGGGTAACTGGTATATATCTCCTCCTGCTAACAAGTGTAGGGTATCCAAAATGTCTTCCCTTACTCCTCTAAGAAGGACCAACTTCAGTGACTTAGGGTCAAGTGTGCACCTAGCCCTTTTCTAACTAAGCTAAAATATTTCTTCATAATCCTCTAGGGATTCATCATTACCTAAGGTCATCCTCAAAATTTCTTCTTTAGTTTCTTTAGACCTATAGTAGTCTCGATACTTGTTGTTGAAGGATTGTTGAATTTGAGCCCCAGTTGTGATGCTATCCCTAGCTAAACCCATGAACCAGCGCAAAGTTGCATCCTTGAGGGTAGATGGAAATAGTTTCAACTTTTTCTCATCATCTGTGTAGTCATAGGTTCAACATATAATAGAAAAATCAAATAGGAAATTGTTAGGACCTTCTGTGGTTAGGCCATGGAAATGAGGAAGGGCATAGGGGCTTATGTTCTTCATTTTAGTGTCCCCATTAGTTTCCCTGATGGGGAAGGCACCCTCAACTCTCTCTCTATTCCCTCTGTCATTTCTATTTTCAGCAATTCACTTGGGAGGAATGGGCTCTTCTTCTTCTTATTTCCCTGTAGGTTCTTCAAATATGTCTAGTTTCTCACCTAAGGGTTCCTCCAGTTCACAACCATTGAAGAAGAGGGAAGGTTGGTTGTTTGATGTAGTGG
>Ga0068628_1000897_pt1 | contig 11606 bp, 19 predicted proteins | sample InSIn2gowninarea_FD_77431 | JGI IMG/M metagenome (GOLD analysis project Ga0068628, IMG submission 77431) | Clean room microbial communities from NASA Spacecraft Assembly Facility at Jet Propulsion Laboratory, Pasadena, California, USA -... ... | reverse complement strand
TCCTTCTCCTTGATTTTTCTCTAGAGGAGCTGCCTTTTCTTGCTGCTTTAGTGAGTCTTCAATGAAAATAGGAGTTTTTGTGGGGGTTTGAGGTCTTCCCTACTTAATCCTTGTGCTCTTCCTTGTTCTGAAGTACAATGGGGTTTATCTTTGCCTCTTCCCTTTTGACTTGATAAGTGTACTTAGGGAAGTAAGAGCAGTTGTTGCCTCTTTCTTAGTGGGTTCTGGAGATACCCTTAGTGGTTCTTCCCTTTCGTTTCCTTGAACTGTAGACCTATGTTCTTCCTTTTACTATGTTTCCTCTTTTCCAATCTCCTTCTCATCCTTGTATTTATTTTTCTTTTCTTCCTCTAGTTCTTCACTTTGCTCATTTGTCTCTTCTTTTGTTTCTTCTTCAGTCTCTTCTTCATTTTCCTCCTCCTTTTCTTCCTCTTTTTCCTCCTTTGTTTCATCTTCACCTTCTGTTTCTTCATCCTTCTCACTACAGTGGGGCTTTTTTCATATTTAAGAGCTTGAATTGCTCCCTCTGCCTGCATGTCTTTGAAAGTTTTCCGTGTAATAGGTAGTCTTAGGTTTTGTAGAGCATCTTCTAGGATAAGTTTGATCAACCCATGATGGGCTAGTTGTTGATGTTTTCCCTCCTAAACTTTGATCCTCATATCTATCAATGATTGAAGAAGAGAGTAGGGTATACTTAATCTGTTTTGAGGAGGTGTGTCTGCTCCAAATCTCAGTTTTTGGAGGAGTCTAAAGTGGTATCCATATACCACACTGTATCTCCCTTCACATGAAACGAATTTAATGACGTGGTAACTAACTTCATTCCAAGGGTATGGAATGATTCCTCTTCTAACCCCATTTTCATCTTCCATTGGCTCCTCCTCTTCCAAAAAGAATTTCTTCTTTTCAAGGGTGATGTTACCCTTATCTTCTTTTCTCCAAGGTAACCCTAAAGGGGTGATTTCTACCAATAGGCCTTTCACCACAGAAATGGCATGGGTCCTAGAGAGGGGTATGAGTGAGAGAACAAAGTCCCTAGCCACCTCATCATCATATCCTCTCATCCTCTCAAATAACCCCATCCATTGGTGCCTTGTAAAAATTTCTACTACAGGAGGATTCTAGTGAATTGTCATTGTGTTTGTGGGTTCTTTCTTGTTAAAAACCCCTGTCATCTTTCCTTGGTAATTATGGAGGCTTGGATGAATAAAAATCAAGAATTCAGGAGGGTGAGAGAGGATGGAGTGTTAACTCTGCAATAAAATTCTCTAGAATGCATTTTTCTTAATCAAATGATGATTTTTCTTCTTTTTAACAAGAAAACATGGAAGGTATAGCTCCTACCTCACTGGTTATGTTATGTTGAGGAAAACCTTTGATTTCTCCTCCCTTAGTGTCCACTGATAATCCTGTAGATTGACTGCTCTATATCTTGTAGGTTTTTTTGTAGTATCCTGTAGGTTTTCCTCTAGGATCCTGTAGGTCTCCTACATTGCAAAATGCTAATTGTCTCCTATAGATGTTGCTTCAAGAAGGTCAAGAGAAACCTCTTTTCGATGAATTATCGAGATTTATGATGCTCTCTTTTCATGGGAATCAGTGTTTTATTTCCTTATATGGCTTATTGTGTGGGATGGTGTGTTGGTTGTCTAAGTACGAGCACCTCCTTTTGGAAAGTTGGTCCCATTATCAGTCCATCATTCCACCTTACCTCGTAATCATCTACCACTTCATTCCTCCATAACTTAACCATTTTTGGCCTTATCTCCTTTTTCTTCTGATTTTACTTCTTCCACGTGTGAAGTGGTCTATTTGTTTTCTCCTCATCAACTGGACGAAGGTGGTCAAGTTAATTGGCCACATTTTCTTATAAAACTGACTCTTACATAATCCTAATTTTTTATTATATCATGCTAATGAGAGAGAATGATTAAGATGACATGCCTATGGGTAAGATGCCTTGATGATGATGCTTGTTGGAGAATGATGTCTCTATGTTGTGTATTTGTTGCATATTATTTTTTCTATTGGCCTCTTTTGATGCTTGTTTCCTTTGGTGTGCAGGTGTTGGAGAGTGATGTGGTGATCTTGCTACTGCTACTGAGCTTTGGAGGAGCTTCCTCAACATTGGAATCTTTGTGCTGAAGATGGATGCAACCCTGAGAAGTTTCATTTGTGGGATAGGATGCTATAGGATTTCCTACGGGAAACCTACAGGATGTCCTGTAGTTGCCTCTCCCCTAAACTTTCATACCTTTTTTCACTTCTGGAGCATGAGAGTTGTTGACATGAGTAGAGAAGGGTTCTAGTGAATGGTAGGTGAGAGGTATAGCCTTCAAGTATTGTCCCTCTGTCCTTTGTTCTCACCCTCTTCTATTTGTTTTTTCTTCTTTGAAAATTTTATATATATTTTTTTTGAATTGACTTATTGGATGGATCCAGGGGTAACATGGTGATGAAAGGCATGGTGATGATGTGGGGGAGTGAATATCTTATTTTTTGGCACAGGATTGTCATACCCTTGCTCTAGGATCACTTTTCTTGGGATTTCAAAGCCATTGTAATTCTATATGAAACTCCTGTAGGTTTTTAGGGAATCATGTAGGATTACAAGGAATCCTGTAGAAAACACAGAGCCTATGTAAACTGAGCTTGAGGAGTTCATAAATGGAAGGATGGATGAAATAATGAAGAATATGAGATGGAGGGATTAAAATATCAATTTCGTAGGTCCTTCTGTTCCTCTCAAGTTGCGTTGATCCTCCTCTTGCTGACCTACAAACAACATTTCCAAAAAAAATATTTTCTCTCTTTTTTTTATTTTCTCTTTTCTCTTTTTTTAAAACTAGTCTGCCTCCAAGGAGGTTTTCATCCTATATGCCTGCCCTGGGTGCCTCAAAAGAGGTTTTTGCCCATAGATCTTTTTATTTTTTCTTTTTTTGACACCGTTGGGCTGCCCCAAGAGGTTTTTAACCCAATAACAGGACTCAGGTGCCTCATGGAGGTTTTCACTTGAGTCTCTTTGTTTTTTCTTCTTTTTTCTCTCTTTTCTTTTTCTCTTTTTTTCTCTTTTTTTCTCTTCTTTTCTTCTTTTTTTTCTCTTTTTTTTTCTTCTCTTTTTTCTTTTTTTCGAGGACTTGATGGGGTGGAATCTAAGACTTGCTCCACCATCATCACTATCCTATTGATGCCATTGATGAATTCTTTCCTTGACAAGGGTTTCTTGTAGACCTTCAATCTATACACATTGACGAGTAAAGGGATAGCCTCTACATCAATGGTTATAATCTATACTAAACCATTATCATGACATTTTTCTATGACATAAGGCCCTAACCATCTAGTAATTAATTGGCCTTTAAAATCCTTGTATCTGGAATCATACAGCAAAGCCCAATCACCTTCTTGAAATTGTTTGTCCTTTATGTTCTTGTCATGGAAAATATTCCTTTGAACCTGAGTCACTTCTGTGTGCAGGACGGCTTGCATCCTTAATTCATCTAACCCATTCAGCTAGAGAAATATTTCTTGTTGCGCCCTAGTGAGATCTAGATCCAGTTTTGTTGCCATTCTTAAGGTGCTGTATTCAAATTCAATGGGTAGCAGGGCTTTCTTCCCATAAACTAGCTCACAAGGAGTAAATCCAGTGGTGGTCTTCCAGGTGGTATTGTAGGCCTAAGTGGCCTTAACTAATCTACTTGCCTAATCATTTATGCTGCTACTAATCACTTTGGTCAGAATTCCTTCTAGCATTCTGTTGGTTACCTCCACTTTTCCATTAGCTTGTGGGGGGTAAGGAGTGGAGGTTCTATATTTGATCTTGTGTTGGCTTAACAAATTTTCAGTCATGTGAGATGTAAACTAACTGCCTTGATTAGTGACCAGTTCTCTAGGGTACCCAAACTTATAAAATACATTTTCCCTTAAGAATTCAACCAGTTTATCTTATGTTTCTGCTTTGATGACCTTGCTTTCATCCCACTTGATTAAATAGTCAATGCGCACAATGATGTACTGCTGTTTCCTGGATGGAGGGTCAATGGGTCTAATGAAATCCATGCCCCACTTGTCAAATGGCTTGAAATTCACATGAGGTTGCAGAGGCATTTCATCCCTTGGGGTAGGTTTCCCCATCCTTTGGCACCTATCACACTAATTAGTATACCTCCTCACATCTTGGTGAAGAGTGGGCCAGTAATAACCAGCTTGTAGTACCTTGAATGTTGTTCTTTTGGATGCAAAGTGACATCCACAAGGCCCATCATGACAGGTCAGAAGGATGTCTAATATTTCCTCCTCCTTGACACATCTTCTCAGAATTTGATCCAGACCTAGTTTGAAGAGGTTGCCCCCAATCCAAGTGAATGGGGCTCTCTTCCTTACAATCTTGCTCTTTTCCTTGGAGGACAAATTTGGTGGAAATTGTGCAGACACCAAGTAATTTTCTATGTCAACAAACCATGGAGAGAAGACTAAAATGGTGAATAAGTGTTCATCTGGTAACTAATCATCAACCATTCCTTCCTCCCCTGTAGGCAAAGTCAATCTAGATAAAAAAATCTGCAACAACATTCTCCTTTCCAGGATTATCAATGATAGTTAAATCAAACTGTTGCAATAAATGTAACCATCTAATAATACGGGCATTTACATCAGGTTTATTCATCAAGTATTTAATTGCAGCATGGTCAGTATGTACAAATGTTTGGTAACCTGTAATGTAATTCCTAAATTTGTTCAATGAATGCACAACAGCTAGGAGCTCCTTTTCAGTCATTGTGTAGTTCAGTTCGGCTTTTGACAGATTCTTACTGATGAAGTAAATGGTATAAGGTATCTTGTCATCTATCTGGCCTAGCGTTTCTCCTATGAATTTGTGAGAGGAATCAGCATGTATATGGAAAGGAAGAGCCCAGTTTGGGCCTCAGAGAATAGGTGTAGTAGTCAACTTGTCCTTTAGGGTGTCCAAGGCCTGTTGACAAATTTCTTACCATAAAAATTTGAAGTCTTTGGCCAATAACCCAAATAAAGGAGAAGCTAACTTGTTGAAGTCTTTTATAAATATCCTATAGTATCTAGCTAAACCTAGGAAACTTCTAACATCCCTTTGTTTTTGCGGAGGTGGGACCCTTTGGATGATGGCTATATTATTTGGGTCCACCTGCAGTCCTTTCTGGGATATTAAATGACCTAGCACAATCCCTGCAGTCATCAAGAACTCACATTTTTCAAGACTAAGGGACGAGTTCATTTCAATGCATTTGTTCAACACCTTATCCAATTTGGAGAGAGCCTCCTGGAAATCACACCCATAGGGTGTAAAATCATCCATATAGATTTCCACTGCAACATGGACTAGCTTGGCAAAGATGCTCAGGACTGCCCTTTGGAAAGTGGCAGGGGCATTGCATAGACCAAAAAGAAGGACCCTATAAGCGAAAGTACCCCAAGGGCAGGTGAAGGTGGTTTTATCCTAGTCCTCTGGACTAATATGGATTAATTGTACCCGTTGAATCCATCTAAGAAAGAGAAAAACTATTTCCCTGCCAGGCCATCTAACACTCGGTCGATGAAAGGTAGAAGGAAATGGTCCTTCTTTGTTTCTTTGCTTAACTCCCCGTAATCAACACAAATCCTCCACTTCCCATTTTTCTTTGGAACCAACACCAAAGGAGAAACCCACTCACTGTCCGAGATAGGGTAAATGAATTCTGCATCCAGCAGCTTTTGCAATTTTTCTTTGACTATATCCTTGAGAGCTTGATTCATTCTTCTTTAGGGTTGTCTGACTGGTTTGCAATCTTATTTTATATAAATGTGGTGAGTACACACTGAGGGGTGCACTCCCTTCACTTATTTGTAACTCCAAGCAAAGGCATCCAAATGTTCCCTTAGCATGTTGCACAACTCTTCTTCTTGGTGTACAGAAAGAGAGGGGTTGATTTTCAAAGTTCTTTCAAGGCTGAATTTTATTATCTTGACATGAGTAGGGTTTGAATCAGCTAAGCATAGATCAATCTGATTGTTGCCCTTGGTTTCCTTTGCTATTTCCTCTAAGGACAAGGTGTTGGGAGTTGGATTTTGGAGAATGTGTCCAATCAAATCATCTTCATCCAGTTGTCCTCCTCCCATGGAAGTTTCTATGGTATAGAGTTGGGCTGAGTATACTTCATCTTCTTCCTCCTCTTCTAGCCATAAAGGTAAATTATGTTCTAAAGATGGTTGAGCAGGAGGGTACAAGACCAACTGCTTGGAAAGATGCCCATTTTTTATAGTCATGTTTCCATCCCTATAGCTAATGTAGGCATCAGCATTAGCTAACCGTGGTCTCCCAAGTATGAGAGGATAACCATTAAGCTTTTCCTTAGGCTAGAGAGCTAGGAAGTCTACAGGGTACTCCCAAGAGTCAATGGAGACCATCACATCCTCAATGATCCCCTTAGGGGTTACTGTGGAATGGTCTACAAGCTGCAAGACTATTTTGGTCTTTCTTAATGAACCCTGGAGATTTAGCTTAAGCATGGTGTCCTTAGTCATTACATTCAGCCCGAAGATTAATCAAGGTGTGTGGGATAATACTGTCATTGATGTGAACATCTACTACAAGGCTTTCAGTGTCTAAATACTTCAGGAAAATTACCTGCCCATGCATTAAGTCGAATAGTTGTCCAATGACATTAATGGTAGGTATGTCCCTTTTTCACCTCCCTGGATATTTGAAATGCTTCCCTTTAATCAGTTTGTTGTGAATAGGTACATCCTTAATGGCTTGGAGAAGTGAATTTTGACACATAGATTTTTCAATTCACCCAGAAGTTAATTCTCTTCTAGGCTAGGCTGGACTAGATGAGTTAATCTTGCATGAAAGGGTGGTGGATTCACTCTAGGCATGTTTTCCTCTCTTTCTCCTCACTTTCCCTAGGTGGAGATGGGGGTTGGTTGTCTGGGAGTACTCTCCCAGACCTTAGGTTGATTTCTTGAATTTCCATAGCATAAGCACGGTAGGATGTCTCTCCACTGTATACTTGTTGTGCCAGCCTTTTGTTCATGTTTGGATTTGGCTAGGCAAGCATCTGAGGTTGTTTAGGTGGAACAGGGTGTAAAATCTATGGTTGAGTGGGAGGTGAAGGCAATAAAGCTACATCATTGTTGTATGGTGGCCTCCACCCCTGGGGTGGTGCATTCCACTGAGGCTATGGAGGAGTATATGGCTGAAATGGCTGGTTGGTTAGTTGGGAATGGTACTGAGGTGTAAATGACCAAGGAGAAGGTGTAGACTAGGAGGGATGAGAAGGGGGTGCCCCAAGAGGGAATGGATGTGTTTTAGTTAGGGTTGTAATATGCATAGGATGACCCTTGCATGCCCTACTAGTACGATTGAGGTCCATGAGGCCTCCTTTGATTTATGTAGCAAATTTGTTTAGTCACCCCTTCAGTTCCCTGATACACAGATTTTATTCCAGGTAGAGAAGGGCACTTGTCTGTGGAGTGGTTTTCTTCACAGACATAGCATATTTCTATAAGGTTTAATGGACATTCATTCCTAGGGTGCCTCCTTGTGCATCTAGGGCAGAAAATGGCTAATGCTCTCTCTGCTCTTGCTTTCTCTTGATGTGCATAGTTTCCATATGTAGGGAAAGGGTTTGCAGCATTTCACTCTTGAAATCTTCTAGCATATTTCCAATTTCACCTTTTATGGATGTGTTGGAAGAGGATGGGCTGGCCATTGGTTGACTACCCCTACCCTTTTTCCTATCTTCCCTAGAATGGTTCTTAAAGACAGTCTTGGTATCTTCATATGGTAGCTGGTAGATGTCCCCTCCTGCTAGTAGGTTTAGGGTATCCAGAAGATCTTCCCTAGTGGTGCGGGGTAAAAACCCACACATACCCACAGTATGAATAAATTGCATAACACGATTATCCCAGGTATTTGACTCTAAAAGGAAGTCAAATCCTCATACATAAAATGGTTAAGGCCTCCTATATACTTCCTTTGTATTGGAACCAATCACCCCATCTAAACCTCTCTATCTAGTCTTTTAAACAGGCCTCAAGCCTTTGTTTATGACTTTATTAAATTCTTCCTTTAGAATCCTTCTGTCAGAATTAAAAACCCTTCAGCAATGCACTTTTACATATTCCTTTAACCGCATACACATAATCACTCCTCATAACCTTGGTTGCATATATATTACCACACATTATTACATATCAATGCTAAATCCCATTATAACCAATTTACAAAGGAACTAATACACATAACATTCCTTTCTCTGCTTTATTACAGATTCTGCACAGTCCCCGAGGTTAAACGTCATCACAATCGGCCATCGCATTCTCCCCGGCCTTACCACGTATATGGTTCATCACCCCTCTGACTCCGATATGCGACTATCAGAGTCGTTAAATCTATGGTCTAGGCTTAAAAGGCTCGGCGTAACTCTTTAACATAATACAAAGGACTTACCTTAACTTCCGCTCAAACTATATAAGGTGGACTTCAAAGTTTATATACCGTAGCTCTACTTGACGTCAGGTCCATTCATCCATCGATCCTTTGTATTACCGTAGCCTCTTTCCAACACCAATTCCCGATCTTCCAATACCTTTGATCCCACCTATTAGAGTTCGCACTTCTCTTCACTCTAATGCGATCATATCTTCGAAACTGATAGGGGTTTAAATCCTTCGTTATGGAACTTCGGGGCAAGTTATATCACCCTATCAGAGTTCAGCAGTTCCATAGGCCGGTTCCTCTTCCACTTGAACTGATGCAATGCGATACTTTGGGGCTAATTTGATCTCAGTCATTGATCTTCCTAGATCTAACGGTTCCTGAGCATCAATCTTCGCTCCTCCACTCATTCCTTTTACTCAAAAGTTTTCCGCATTTTCTTAATTCTTCTGTCATTTGGGGTTTTCTTCAGGTTTCAGCCTTCCATTCTTATACTACTCAATTCATTCCCGCTTGCACTTAACTCCACAATTCCATTAATCAACGTCCTTCCAGAGCATTACTTGACCCTTTAAATGGATTCAACAATCCATTACGATTTCTACAAATCGTTCTGCACCTTTGCGCAGTCTCACTTCACTATTTCTTCAGAGCTTCACTCTGTCCATCAATTGGATTCAACGACCCATTATGATTCCTCTAAATCACTCCATTCCTCTATGTCCTTCAGAATTCTTCCTGCAACCGATAACAGAGCCTACGAATTCACAGTGAATCATTTATGAAATACTCTTCAATACTCTGACACAGTCAAGAACAAACTCTACATATATTCATGTAAAAGCAAAGATTACATTTGAGCCTCCTCAGTCTTGCACAGGCCTATTTTTCAATTTCATTGGCCTCTCCCCTGACTCTACCCATAGGCTTACATATATGCCAGGAGTTCTATTGAACTGTCCTGGTTCGACTCCTATATCTACTAAACTGACTCCTAAATCCTCTATCCACTATGTTCACTTCTAATTAATTCCTAAAGTCTCTCTCTTGTCCCTCGAATCATGGAATGTTCTAAGAGTCCTAATTGATTTTAAGCTCTTTTGTCATTACTGCCACTCATGTTCTCATTTATTAGAGAGCACTTACAATTTCTCTCACACATCTAATTAAATCACTAAAAGGCCTAAATTTCATTAACTTGAGACTTAGGAAAACTACTTCCTAAAAATACATGACCCCCCTATGTCTACTTAATTACAATGATTTTCCTTGGGCTGAATGCTCTTGCATTAGACTCCCAAAGTAGAAAATATTCATGATCTCCTGATCATGTGTCTTCTGGTCTTTTTCTTCCTGGATCCAACACTTTGTTCTATAACTGTCCACATACTTTGTTCCCTTGTTGCTGCTGCACTTCTGCTGTGTTTTGCTCCATTTTCTTCTTCTTGTCAATCAGATTCAAACTCTAATTGATCTTGCTTCCTTCTGCTACCATTTTCCTCCATTTGAACTACTTCATCATCAGTTGCCACATTTCTTCAATATCTATTTCCAGTACATCTTTGGACTAGTCCATATTCTGCTTCTTATTTCTGCCTCCTTCTCTTTGTTTCAAGTTGTTGTTGTTGTCCACTAATAATTAAACTGTTGCTCTTTTTCTTGTTCTATTATTCTTGATTTGCTTACTTCGACTTCTATTTTTATTTCTCTAACTTTTGCATTGGTTGCTTTGCTGACTTCTCTTTGACTTGTTGCCTCCCTATCATCCCTACCCTCTTTCATGATTGTTTAGCACTTTCTCTAGCAAATTAACTTCTCTATTCCATGGATTGAATTCTTCCATAGAATTCTCTTCTTTCACTTTTATTTGGTTGTTCAATTGTGCCAAATCTCCTCCAGCAATTGCAACAAAATCTGCATTCACAAAACACTTGTTAAAATTAAAAACACAACGTTGATGTGTTGTGTTTTCCTTTGGTAACAATTTAGTTTTCCATTATGTTTCTTTCTCGTCTGTCAGCACATCAGTATGCTGATTTGAATTCTCAAAAGAATTCCTGAGACTATCCACTAGTCTCTCTTCCACACCATCTGCTCTAATGATGTCTTCCTTCTCTTGTTCACTATAGTGAACTTCTTCTTCTACAATCACACTGTCATACTCTGAATTTTCCAGCAAATATTCAAACAATGCAATTTCTTTTTGACACTTTGCCAGTATTTCATCATCACTTCCAATCCTAAGTTCTTTCTGCTGAAATAAGTCAATGCTTCTCTCGTTTAAGAGACATTCTTCATCTTCCTTTACTTTAGAGTTTTTATCTTCTAAAAGATACTTCTCCATACTTCTGATAGCTTCAACGGATTGCTCATCCTCTGCATAACACTCCTTTATTAGTGCTCTTTCTCCCTTTGCTAAGTCTTTTGCCTAGACTTCTTCCTTCTTAACATCTTTCAGTAGATGTCCTTCTCCCTCAAGATCTTACATGGCTATTTCCACTGTGCATATCACCATAGTGAATTGATGATCCTTTACTATGTTTTCAGCTAACATAGTCTCTTTTCCAAGCTTGCCTTCAATCTCTTGTTGTTTATATTCTCCAAGAGCTATCCTTGTCTCATCATCTGCATTATCATTCTCCTGCATTTGATTTCCATCAATAGCATCAATCAAACTCATTTGTTTACCTTTCTAAGACAATATTCCTTCATTCTTCATCAGAATAAGATCTTGATTCCTCATCTCCATGACAGTTTTTATAGACTCATCCATAGACCTTTTCTTTTGTATGCAGTCAAATTTCTTCTCTTCTGAAAGGTTTTCTTTGTCACCTTTTATTTCTAGATCTTCATCTCCTCTGAAGATATCTTCAAAAGGTTGCTTTTCTCCTGCAATATCTGCCATCATACACAAACTATCAGTTTTAAAACTATAATACCCTATGGTCCCACTTGATGGTTCATCCATCATATCTCCTTGCTATTCTAAATCCTTCATATGATTCAGAAATTTTTTGATAGTCTATTCTTCAATCTCTTCAAGCCCTTCACTTGATTGCTTGATATCTTCCTCCAACTGCATATGAGACCTATCTTTCTCATATTTTTCCAGAACAGAATTTAGATTTTGCAGGTATTCTTCCTCCTTTAT
>Ga0068628_1000895_pt1 | contig 11614 bp, 6 predicted proteins | sample InSIn2gowninarea_FD_77431 | JGI IMG/M metagenome (GOLD analysis project Ga0068628, IMG submission 77431) | Clean room microbial communities from NASA Spacecraft Assembly Facility at Jet Propulsion Laboratory, Pasadena, California, USA -... ... | reverse complement strand
CTCCACTGCACTTTGACTTGCTTTGTGGCTCAATTTCAGAGCATGAGACTCCTATGGTCTATAATGCATAATGGCTCTAGTTGGAAATCTCCCTATGGTTCCACCTATAGCACAAACCAATCAATCACATGATTAGAATCTTGTACGTATATTTTAAGAAAAGAAACATGGAAAACATTAAGAACTTTAACTAATGGTGGTAAATCCAACCTGTAGGCCGTTGGTCTAATCCTTTCAACGATTGATTCTGAAATTAATGGTGATGAAAGAGAAGGATCAAGACCATGTTGTTTTGGAAGATATTGAAAGGCAACAAGGAGAGGGAAGTAAATACCAATGCATAAGAGAAAAAAGCAGGGGAAAGAGGGTGTTCAATGTCAAGGAGGGCATTATTCACTCCATCATTATTTCATGGAGACAAATTCACCCCATTCGAGCAACATTCAGTAGAGAACATAGCGAGAGAGAAGAGAAGAGAAATTATTTGTTGAAGATAAAAGAAGACAATGACAATAGTTTGGTTGGCATAACTGACATGAATATGGTTTCTCTTGGTGAAGAACAATACCTTTGAAGCCCCAATAAATCCAAAGGGTGGAGCTAGTTTTCTCTTGATTCCCTTGATGGTGTGGGTGGAGGATTGTGCCCTTGGATTCCTGGAGGGAGGACCTTCGAAGCTTTTCTTGCTGTGATTTTCCAATGGGTTATGGATTCCCTAGAGTGGGTGGAAACTATATTTAGCATTAAGAATTACTTCTTTGGAATCCCTTGACACTCTTGGGTTTAGTCAATTGGCCTTTGGAGTCCCTATGTGTGCTTTTTGGAGATGAATCCTTTGGGTTTCCTGTGTACTTTGGGTGGAGGCAGCAAGCCTCTCAATTCCTTGTATATGTTGATTGGCTACCATTGCATAGCTGGAGGATGGATAAAGTTGGTCTCTATATTCCCTGTATATTATTTGACTGTTGACTCGCTAGTGGGTGGAGGAGGGAGGTCCTCTAGAGTCCCTGTTTCAGCTGGCAGTTAGTGTTCCAATGTTTTAAGAAAGCCCCTCGGTCTCTAGAATCTGGCTTGGGGGTGACAGCTGCAAGTGAACTTGGCTAAAATTGTCTATGGCTAGGTGGAGAGTCCTTGTCCTAGACTCAGTTTCCTAACACATTCCAAGATACGTATTTTTATGTATTTACAATTTTAATGAACATTTGTTTGCATTTATGGATTGAAATGGTGGTTATAACTGTAATGAGCATCTGTTTGCATTTCTAGACTGAAATGGTGCTAATAAATGTGATGAACAAGAATATAATACATTTTTGGTTTGAAATAGTATGTCTTATGAAATACATGACTGTGCTATTGATATACCTAATGAAAAATAAAATTAACAATTTTTAACGGCTTCATAATGGTTCATAAGAACCAGAATCAAACAAGACAATATTTGTGTAGATCATCTTCTGGATTCATCTCGCATTAGGTTTTTTGTTATGATTGACGTTTCGAGCCAACAACGATGGTTTATTATCAGGATGAGAAGGATTTATGGAAGACTAGTATATTATGGAAGACCAATCTTCCATAAATCTTTCTCATCCTGATGATGAACCACCGTTGTTGGTTCAAAACGTTGATCATAACAACAAACCTAATGTGAGATGAATCTCAAAGATGATTTACACAAGTATGAAGATTGCAGAAACCTAAAATATGAAATACTCACCCAATACGGAAGGGATATAATGGAAAAAGTTTGTAGATTTGAATGTACAGACTGCTCTTAATGAAAAGGAAGACTGATCTTACATTCTTAAAAAGATGAAGAGATGATTATTTTCGAATGTGCATCACAAATATCTAATCTAAATAATAGACCGGTCTTCCATAAATCTTTCTCATCTTGATGATGAACCACCATTGCTAGTTTGAAACGTTGATCATAACAACAAACCTAATGCGAGATGAATCTAGAAGATTATTTACACAAGTATGAAGACCGTAGAAACCTGAAATATGAAATACTCACCCAATACGGAAGGGATATAGTGGAAAAAGTTCGCAGATTTGAATGATATAGACTACTCTTAAGGAAAAGGAAGACTGATATTACATTCTTAAAAATATGTAGAGATGATTACTGTCAGCTGTGCATCACAAGCATCTAATCTAAATAATAGACCAATCTTCCATAAATCTTTCTCATCCTAATGATGAACCACCATTGCTGGTTCAAAATGTCAATCATAACAACAAACCTAATGCGAGATGAATCCAAAAGATGATTTACACAAGTATGAAGATCGCAGAAACTTGAAATATGAAATACTCACCCAATATAGAAGGGATATAATGGAAAAAGTTCGCAGATTTGAACGATAAAAATTGCTCTTAATGAAAAGGAAGACTGATCTTACATTCATAAAAAGATGCAAAGATGATTACTGTCAGTTGTGCATCACAAACATCTAATCTAAATAACAGGCCAGTCTTCCATAAATCTTTCTCATCCTGATGACGAACCACCGTTAGTAGTTCGAAACATCGATCATAACAACAAACCTAATGCAAGATGAATCTGGAAGATGATTTACACAAGTATGAAGATCGAAAAAACCTGAAATATGAAATACTCACCCAATACAAAAGGGATATAATGGAAAAAGTTCGCAGATTTGAACGATGTAGACTGCTCTTAATGAAAAGGAAGACTGATCTTACATTCTTAAAAAGATGCAGAGATGATTATTGTCGGCTGTGCATCACAAACATCTAATCTAAATAATAGACAAGTCTTCTATAAATATTTCTCATCCTGATGATGAACCACCATTGCTGGTTCGAAATGTCGATCATAACAACAAACCTAATATGAGATGAATCTGGAAGATGATTTACACAAGTATGAAGATCACAGAAACCTGAAATATGAAATACTCACACAATACGGAAGGGATATAATGGAAAATTTTCACATATTTGAACGATACAGACTACTCTTAATGAAAAGGAAGAATGATCTTACATTCTTAAAAAGATGTAGATATGATTACTGTCAGTTGTGCATCACAAACATCTAATCTAAATAATAGACCAATCTTCCATAAATCTTTCTCATCCTGATGATAAACCGTCATTGCTGGTTCGAAACGTCGATCATAACAACAAACATAATGCAAGATGAATCCGGAAGATGATTTACACAAGTATGAAGATCGCAGAAACCTGAAATATGAAATACTCACCCAATACGGAAGGGATATAATGGAAAATGATTCGTAGATTTGAATGATATAGACTGCTCTTAATAAAAAGGAAGACTAATCTTACATTCTTAAAAAGATGCAGAGATGATTACTGTCGGCTGTGCATCACAAACATCTAATCTAAATAATAGACCAGTCTTCATAAATATTTCTCATCTTGATGATGAACCACCATTGCTGGTTTGAAATGTCAATCATAACAACAAACCTAATGCGAGATGAATCAGGAAGATGATTTACACAAGTATGAAGATCACAGAAACCTAAAATATGAAATACTCACCCAATACGGAAGGGATATAATGGAAAAAGTTCGCAGATTTGAACGATACAGACTGCTCTTAATGAAAAGGAAGACTGATCTTACATTCTTAAAAAGATGCAGAGATGATTATTGTCAGCTGTGCATCACAAACATCTAATCTAAATAATAGTCCAGTCTTCCATAAATCTTTCTCATCCTAATTATGAACCACCGTTGTTAGTTCGAAACGTCAATCATAACAACAAACCTAATGCGAGATGAATCCAGAAGATGATTTACACAAGTATGAAGATCACAGAAACCTGAAATATGAAATACTCACCCAATACGAAAGGGATATAATGGAAAAATTTCATAGATTTGAACAATACAGACTGCTCTTAATGAAAAGGAAGATTGATATTACATTCTTAAAAATATGCAGAGATGATTATTGTCAGTTGTGCATCACAAACATCCAATCTAAATAATAGACAAGTCTTCCATAAATCTTTCTCATCATGATGATGAACCACCATTGCTGGTTCAAAACGTCAATCATAACAAAAAACCTAATGCGATATGAATCTGGAAAATGATTTACACAAGTATGAAGATCGTAGAAACCTGAAATATGAAATACTCACCCAATACGGAAGGGATATAATGGAAAAAGTTCACAGGTTTGAATGATACAAACTGCTCTTAATGAAAAGGAAGACTGATCTTACATTCTTAAAAAGGTGCAGAGATGATTACTGTCAGTTGTGCATCACAAACATCTAATATAAATAATAGATCAGTCTTCCATAAATCTTTCTCATCCTGATGATAAACCACCATTGTTGGTTCGAAACGTCAATCATAACAACAAACCTAATGTGAGATGAATCCGGAAGATGATTTACACAAGTATGAAGATCGCAGAAACCTGAAATATGAAATACTCATCCAATACGGGAGGGATATAATGGAAAAAGTTTGTGGATTTGAACGATATAGACTACTCTTAATGAAAAGGAAGACTGATCTTACATTCTTTGAAGGATGCAGAGATGATTATTGCCGGTTGTGCATCACAAACATCTAATCTAAATAATAGACCAATCTTCCATAAATATTTCTCATCCTGATGATGAACCACTGTTGCTGGTTCGAAACGTCGATCATAACAACAAACCTAATGCGAGATGAATTGGGAAGATGATTTACACAAGTATGAAGATCACAAAAACCTGAAATATGAAATACTCACCCAACACGGAAGGGGTATAATGGAAAAAGTTCACATATTTGAACAATACAGACTACTCTTAATGAAAAGGAAGAATGATCTTACATTCTTAAAAAGATGCACAGATGATTACTATCGGTTGTGCATCACAAACATCTAATCTATATAATAGACGAGTCTTCCATAAATCTTTCTCATCCTGATGATGAACCACCATTGCTAGTTCAAAACGTCGATCATAACAACAAACCTAATGCAAGATGAATATGGAAGATGATTTACACAAGTATGAAGATCATAGCAACCTAAAATATGAAAGACAATATTTAATATACATCTCCTTTTATTACAAAGTAAACTGATTACATTGGAGACTACCTACTCGAAAGAGTATGTGGAAAATGAGATGAAGGTGTTGCTATTGAGCCATTATTTCAACTTACTATGGAAATGGGTTGTTGTTGAGGATTATCTCCTTCTTTAATTCTATTAACATGTAATATTTACATGAAGGCTTCTCTTGCCTTGTATTTTTAGGAATATGCAGCCTCCTTTTAGGGGAACAGATGTTGATGGTTGTGTGTCACAACTAACATCCAAAGACACACAACCATCATCCAAATGCCCTCAAAACCCCTGAGTGGCACCATAGAGATTCTTGCAGGCTTTCTTTGGAGCATGGACCTCTTGGCTTGTAGCAAGAGAGGTGGAGGCCCTTGAGGAGTTCATTGGAATTCCTTAGCAGAGGGCAACCAAAATATCACTAGCATGGACATACGTAGGCAGGATGATGTAAGTTTGGATGCACGGGCATGCACATAGGCTTATCTGGATTTAAACAGGAACACAAAAAATTGTAGATATAATCATAAATACTAAGATGCAGCAGAAATAACACTTCATTTCATTAATATCAAATACTGAAATATGCTTACACACAAAATAGAAATAAGACTAGCTCGAGCGATGGTAGCTTATCTTTGAGAAGAGATGTGGTGGCTACATGCCTTTGAACTATGCTACAATGAGGCTCGAAGGTTATATTATTGAGAAAAAAATGGAAAACCTTAAACATCCAAAAACCTAACCCTAGGAGATGAAACACCAAACTATGGGCCCCATTGGGGTAAGTTGGTACATCAACTTCCCGCAGTCGTAACTTTGGCATACGATCTCCGTTTGATGCATAAAATACCTCGTTAGAAAGATATATCCTAGGATTACAACTACTAATAGTGAATATTGAGTTGAAAATTCTTATATGCCACTGGTAGTTTTCCCAAAAACGTCGTTTAGGGCCTCAAAACGGCTCTAGAAGTTCAAGACCCGAAAAACTACCAAAAATAGTAAATTGTGCTACAATTAAGGAGACTGAAAAATTGAAGGAAATAATGGTGGGAGTCCAAGTGTAATAGGAAAGTGGCCACCAATATCCACCTGGATCATAGGCCCGACATTTCCGCTATTGGTTGGAAGTGGTGCCCACATGGTAACTCATCTCGTAGTACAAAGATCCCATAATTTTTAAAAGGGAACTGCAGAGAAGCATGAGATGATGTGAGGTCAGGATAGGTTGGCCTTGACATAACCCCGGGGGTGATAATATTAGTGTAGGAAGGACCCACCTACAAGATATGTGTGATGGTTCAACTCCAGAGCATTCACAAGAGCACAAAAGGAAGGAAGCAAGCTGAGTCAACTTAGGACATTCTGGTGGCGCCACTTTTGTGCACCAATCAAAAGTAAGAGCCATGCAGATGTATGACCCATTGGGCAAGTGGATCAGAGGTCATACCCCAAAAAATATAATTAGCAACATAAAGGAGTGGTAGGGCTGATGGGTCATTGGGCCAACGAGGCCTACACCTCGAAGGTGGAGGGTGTCCCCATTGGCTAAGAATGGGGCCCCTAGGATAGCTCATCCTGCAAGACATTACCCTATAAGTTCTAAGGGTAGGTTATTGCGAAGTGCCAAGGTGATAACGTCAAGATGATGTGTCTTGGAGGGACCCACCTAGGTTGAATAAAATGAAGTAACTACAAGGAGTCACCAGGAGGTCAAGATTGGGATGACGTGTCCCAAAGGCCTTATTCTGGAGATATAAGGGAAAGCACGAAGGGGAGTGCCACGATAATAAGTGTCAGGATGACATGGTGTTGTAACTACTTGGGACAATACGAAGCAATGAGATGCGAAGGGAATGGCCCACAATCTCCACATGGCTCGGAGGTTCCATCTCAGAGGTGTGTGAAAGAGTAATTTAGGGAATGGCATGATAATGGGACCAGGGAGATGTGGCTGACATGTGCTAGTGGAAACCAAGTGTGGGAGTCCTGGCTAATCACTATTGGCCCTTGGGAGGAGGCTAGAGGAATGGGCCTCTTTTTGTCATTATACGTGAACTAGAGGTTTCATCAGAACCATAACCCACTTCCAGCGGGTGGCTATGGTGGATTTCAGAATAGGCTTGACCCTGTCGAAATTATTGTGGGCCATCAATCCTTTAATTGGTGGTATTACCTTACCTCCCATTCTGAGGGGTGACCCATCTCATAAACCTCAAGTATGATACCCTATCAAAATAAGCATGTGATGGTTTCATTGTTTAAATGTGCAGGGATCTGCCTATGACCTACATGCTGGTTATGTCACATTGGCAAGGATCACCAAAGGAAGCTGTGTGGTGAATTTTTATTGCGATCATAGTGTAGAGGCACAGGGACCATATCATATAGGTGACAAAGCATGGGATTGATTGATTATGTGTGTGTGTATGTTTGTGTGTGTGGAAGTGAAAGACTTATGTAAAGATAGATAAGTTGAAGCAAATTAGGGATTTGGCCTGTGTGCTCAAGTATATGAAAGATGGGGAAATATCATAATTATTAAGATACTAAATTAAAGTCCCTAGAGGAGAAAATTGATGAGGAGGGTTGTATTAAAAAAAAGAAAAAAAAAGAAAAAAAACATATATTTATCCCATTCTTCTCACATAAGACAAGAGGAATTTGATTATCAAGTAGCATCCATCCCACTGGATCAAGTGGGGTGGTTTGTTACAATAGCCTGGTAGCCAATTGGGAGTTAAGCTTGACTCCTTGAACTCTCAACTAGAGTTAAAAATTTGACCTTCTAAGATCTTCTTGATATCCCTACATGGATATCCCCTTTTGCATGAGTAATGACAATTGATGTGGCATCCCCTTGAACCATGGTTGTCAATCATGATAGATCAATTTGTGGGAGGCATAACTTTTTCATCTGAATTTTGATTAAAGAAATTCTTGCAGTGTTGATAAGGTCTTCGAGTGAAAAATATTGTGACAGGGTTTGGAACTTAAGAAGGAATGTTTTACCCCCAAAAACACATCATTATAAGCTCAAAATGACTTTTAAAGGTTTAAGTTCCCAATTATCCAAACGGGGCCCCATCAATGAAGTCAAGTAAAAAAGGAATCAAGCTAATAATATAATATATTATTTCCCACATAGTTGCAAATCTCTCACTCTCTCTGCTCTTGCGGGATCAAAGGTCCCAATTATTTTATCCTTCTCCTTCTATAGCCTATTATGGAGTCGTTTATTGTCATTCAATGTGCCTATTTACATACTACTTCATCTATATTTTAAGGATACATCATGTACACGTATAATATTGATCTAAGGATGAAAATTATGTATTATGTTTAAGGGAAAGTGTTTTCATCCTCCACATGTGATTTTCCATTATTATCATTATTATTTTTATTATTGGTGTATGTGTGTGTAAATCCCAAGGGATTAGCACAACTAGTTTTTGTTAATGATGTTTGGAATTTGGTTAGTTTTGTTCCAACAAGTGCATTGTTCAAATATCCCTAGTTTGGATGTAGTATTCAATATTGATGGGTTTACTAGGGATGACTTCAATAAATATGAAAATGAATCCCTTTTGTTTCCTTGTGAGGTATTGCCAGGATATTTGTGGATATAAATTTGTAACTATTATTTATATAAACTTAAATATCAAATGAATATGACCTTTCTTATAGTGTATTGGTTCCAACATCATGTTCCTTAGTTCTTTGTTTAGGTGCATTTATTTCGATATAGAGTGATTATATTCATTTTTAAATTACATTGATTTAAACATCAAAATTAATATGATATTTCTCGTGGTGTCTCAATTTAAGCATGAATTTCTAGGTTTCCTTTCTTAGGAGCATTGATTTCATTGAAAAAACAATTCATTCCTCATGCTACATTTATTTGAGCACACAACTATAAGTTCTTTCTTCTCATGCACTTAATTTTAGCAACAAGTGATAATGTTTCTTCTTTTTGTGCATTCTATTTAGTGTTTTATTTTATATTACATGAAATGTGTATGGAGTAAAATATTTAACAAAACACAATCCAGCATCTTCTCAATGTTAAAAGTGATGAACAAACAAGGGTAGTGCAAGAGTATGATATGACAAAAAATGATGATGAATCACATGAATAAATGGATTAACACATCAAACCATGTTACGAATTAGATAACTTACAAAGAGATAACTAATCACAAAATATGTCTTAAAAAAATGAAGCCAAAACACCCATTAAAGAATATGTACTAATAAAAGCATAGATGTAGAACTATGGAATTTTTATCATGTTGAAAAATGCAGCAAGAAATTCTCAATTTGAATTTTTCTTGATTAAATTGAGAAAAATTTAATTTCCACATCAAGAAATAACATGGATGTAGTTAACTTGTGTGACATGGCTTGTGTCACCTAGTCTACTCAATAAATTCAAGTTGGAGGAGTTAGAGTTCAGTTAAGCATGTGTGATTTCTAATTTGTAGCAACCAAAGTCAGTTATCTCAATTTGTTTTCAATTAAACTAGTTCTAACTATTGGAGGAACCATTGGAACGTCAATTGTGTAGTGAGACTTTAGTCAAACTCGGTGATCATCTAGTTAACTAGTCAATCAGCCCAAAATAACTAGTGCATACAGAGAATTTGAGTTACCTAGTTGAGGTGGATATTCCAAGGCAGTGTAACATCAGTTGTAGATTATTCTGAAGTATACAAGTGTTGCAAGCAACCTTATGATCAACCTTGGGAATTATGCAATCTATTTTGGAGAAATTCCTAAATAATAGGGGCTAATTTCTCAAGGAATTGTGCAAGGAAATAAGGGCTCAAGCAGAGGCTGAAATTGACTAAGTTTGGGTCAGAGCTTCTCAGTGAGCAGAGAGATAGGTTATTCACTTGAAGGGTGTACGCAATTGAGAAAAACAATTGTAAAACATCTCTATTCATCAGATTAATGCAAGTAGGCATTGGGGTTTTAGCAGATTTCTTTCCTGATGTTAGGCCCTATACTACTAGTGTAACCCCTTATTGTTATTAGTACAACCCTGTTACTGTTATTAGTACAACCCCCTCATTATATTGTTGTACCCATGTAATCCCCATATTGTTACTATTGTGCCCCATAGAAGCCCACTGTTGTTATTATTGTGCCCTTACATTATTATTGTTATGTCAGCTCTGATTATATTATGACCCCTTAGACTCCTATATATAGAAAGGAGGTATTGTCATTTGTATCATCTAAGAATTGTTCATTTATGTAATGTAAAGGAGGTTTCCCCCTCAAAGAAGCTGAATTCTAAGGCGTTGATTTATCTTTTCTATCTTTTTGTGAGTTGGTTTCATAACATTTGGTATCAAAGCTTTGGATTCTAGGGTTTCGCTGCTCCAAACATGTCATCGTGGGATTTTTGCTATAACTCTTTTGCTACAAAGTTTCAGAAGCTACAACAAAAACCCATTTGAGATGAAATCAGTCTGAACCTCGGCTCCGAATTTTAGATCCTGTCTCGCTATATTTTCGGAGATATAATCTGAGGAAGTTAGGGTTTTTGTAGACCCCTGAATTACATTCCAAACAGGTCACCATTGGAAACTCGTCATAACTTTCTCTCTGATCAAAAAAATGAAATTTCATAAGAAGTTACAAAAATAGGACGGACTGTAGTTTTTTGTGCATAGTTTTTAAATTCAAAGGTCAAAATAGTGACGCGTGGCATGTTGTACAAGTTCACTCTACTGAAACATTATATAATCTGGTCATCTTAAGAGATTGGCCATAACCCTTTCTTGGAGAATCAAATTCTAATAAGACTTGTGGGGTTAGAAAGAGGATTCAGAGGGCTACTTTAGGAGACAATTTCAGAACTTTGAGATTTGAAAGTACAGAGTTACAGTCATTTCAAGATCGAGCTCCTGAAATCAAGAAAAGGCGATATGAGGAAGTTTGATGGAAATTATCCAGTAAATTGGATACTACATATGGAGCAATATTTCGATCTACATGAGGTGCAACTATTACAAAAGGTACGTATTGCATCTTCATATTCAGAACCAGATCAATTTTTATGGTATAAAGGGCTTTGTTCTCGTAAAAAACTTATTACGTGGTCAATTTTCATGGAGAAAATGATAGCACATTATGAGGATACAAAGAGAAACTCTTTCTTTAGCCAATCGATAAATCTCAAACAAAAGGGTTCAATGGAAGATCACATTGAGCACTTTAAAAAATTGAATAGAAGAGTAAATCATATTCCAAAGAAGCAAAGGATTGATGTCTTCACAGGGACTTTAAAAGATAACATTCAACATGAGGTTCGTTTTTGCGAACCTGATTCATTGGAGGAGGCATTCAGGTTGGCAAGAAAAATTGAAAGTGAAATTATGGAAACAAGGAATCCCACCACTCATGACTATAATTATGGAAGTGTTTCTTCTCCTAGCCTTCCACAACCTACAAGGCTTACACCACAACAATTGGAAGAAAAAAGAGAAAAAGGGCTTTGTTACAATTGTGATAGAAAAT
>Ga0068628_1000894_pt1 | contig 11640 bp, 17 predicted proteins | sample InSIn2gowninarea_FD_77431 | JGI IMG/M metagenome (GOLD analysis project Ga0068628, IMG submission 77431) | Clean room microbial communities from NASA Spacecraft Assembly Facility at Jet Propulsion Laboratory, Pasadena, California, USA -... ... | reverse complement strand
CCCCAGCTACTTGCATCACCAGCTAAGTCTCCCAGCCCCTTTGTATTTCCCCTCCAGCTTATGTCATTGCTATTGCTAGCATCATGCTTGCATTATCCTCCTCCAAGCCCTAGCCAATGTCGAAAGGTAGATCCTCCAGGAGCTTACATCAGTTGCTCCCTGCTCCCATTCTATGCTGGAACATCAGATCCCTTCCCATTGATGTCATCAATGAAACTCTTTGGCTTCCATTGTATCTACCCTTGACTAATGTCACTAATGAGGAAACATGGCAACATCAGGCCATAATTGGGTTCACACATGCTGACATCATCAGCATGGACACATGGTAGCATCTAGCCACAACTGGGTTCACACATGCTGACATCATCAGCATGGACATGTGGTAGCATTCAACCACTACTGATGTCATCACTTTTGCTAACATCACCAACAGAATCAACTGACACTCAAATACAAAGGAACACAGACTTCTCACCCCCCTCCTGCTTACATCATCAACGTAGAAGCTCCAACCCTTACCTTTTGAAGAGGTTGCTTACATCACCAGCCAGGATACATGGTAGCTTTCGGTGACTACAACCCTCACTCCTCAAAGGTGTCACCTCAAGGACACGCGATGGCTTCCAGTAATAGCTAACATCATCATTCCTACTGACATCATTACAAAGGCTCACGATAACCAAAATACAAAGGATGCCATATCCTAGACCCTCCTTCGTATGACATCATTAGTGAAAGGCTTCGATGCTTAAGGGTTTTTGAAGATGCTGACATCACTCATCCTCGATGCATTTTGTAAAAGAAAAAGGAGCATGCTCTCCCACATGCTAATGTCAGACCCAATTGATAAGCATTTAAAAGGAATGGTTCTACATGCAAAAGTAAGCATAGTTAGGTTTAAATTTAGCAAGAATCCACACGCGATCTATCGCATTTAGATACAATTTTAGAGCGGGAACATTCTTGCCATAAATCTATCAGGATTAGTAGATAGTTTGGTACGTAGGGTTTGAATAGTGCATGCATTAGGGTAGATGAACGTTGCTATATATAAGCTCGATGTGTTAATAGGAAGAAAATAGAGGGAAACATATACAAGCAAGAAGCAGAAAAGATTGTAATAGTTTTTGCTTATTTGCAAGTTTACCAATACAAAAGAGACTATGTTTTTCTCATCTATGTCATGAGAATGTTTTGGCTGTGTGTTGTTGTTTTGTGCTTGCATTCTTAGCTTCCATTGCAGCATAGGGGAATCCTGAGAGATTCAACCTATCGATTCCCCTATAGTGGTATCAAAGTAGTTAAGGCTTACATGCCAAAAGTTGAAAAATGGCCCAAGCAAGCACAAGCGGACATGCTCATATGCCACAACTACCAAAATTTGATGGGAAGAACTATGAGTATTGGTCAATCATGATGAAGACCACATTTATGTCTCTGGATGTATGGGAAGTGGTGGAGAATGGCTTCCTTGAGCCTATTGATGTAGTAGCACTAAATGCATTATTGAATGCATAGAAAACCTTGCTGAAGGAGAACAAGATTAAAAGTGCCAAGGTGCTAAATTTGATGTTTCTTAGAGTAGAGTCGAGTATATTCCTAAGGATTTAGGGTTGCACAAGAGCAAAGCCATCCTGGGATATACTTGAGATGATTTACCAAGGACTAACCAAGGTGAAAATAGCCAAGCTACAGTCCTTAAGAAGAGATTTTGAGAATCTACAGATGAAGGAATCATATACTATAGATACCTTTATGGCATCTGCAATGGGGTTGATAAACCAGATGAACTCTCATGGGGAAGATATTTCAAATAGAAGGGTGGTTGAGAAGATTCTTAGGATTCTACCATCAAGATTTGACTCCTTAGTTGTACCCATTGAAGAAACCAAGGATTTGGATGCATACACCATGGATGAGTTGCAAGCCTCACTGATCTCTCATGAGCATCAGATGAGAAGGTCTAATGGAAATTATTTGGAGAATGCCTTTAAGACACAAGTCTCTATTGACTCTAGAAGAGGTAGAGGTAGAGGTAACCCTCAAAGAAGAAGAGGCAGAGGAAGATCTCAATGAGGAAGAGGTAGAAACTTTGGAAGAGGCCAAAGCCAACAAAACCAAGGACCAAAGGAGAGCCAAGCTCAACCTCAAAATGAAAGGTATGACAAATCTGAAGCTCAATGTTATTATTGCAAAAAGTATGGACATTATGCTAGAGTGTAGAAAGAAACAAAGAGACTATGGAAAGTCTAATGCCACCTACACTGTAGAAAGTGAGAACTAGGGTGAACTTGAAGGGCAAATGTTCATGAGCTACAATGCTGCAATCAAGAATAATGAGGATACCTAATATCTAGATTCTAGTTGTAGCAATCATATGATTGGAAACATTAACATGTTTGCTAGTCTTGATAAGAGTGTAAAGACAGATGTCATCTTGGGGAATGGTAATAAAGTCTCTGTTGAAGGGAAAAGCCACATCAATATTATGACAAAGATTAGAGATAAGAAATACATATAAGATGTTTTCTATGTTCCAAGTCTACAACACAATCTAATGAGCGTAGGACAAATGGTAGTAAATGGCCATGCTATGGATTTTGCCAAAAATGTATGCACTATCATGGATAAGTGCAATAACAAGAGGGTCATTGCCAAAGTCAAAATGATGGAAAATAGAATATTTCCCCTGAACATTCCTCACAGAAAGAATCTTTGTTAGAATGCAAACACTCAATGTGTCTTACAAATGGAAGAGAAAAATGCGAACTAGGTATGGCATCTGAGAATGGGTCACTTGAACTTTGACTCATTATGTATGCTTCAGAAAAAAGGGTTAGTTCATGGCTTGCCATAGATAGAGAAGTCTAGCAAGGTTTATGAAGGCTATCTCATTGGCAAGCAGCATAGGGATTCATTCCCTCAAGGTGTAACGATGAGAGCTCAAGCACCTTTGGAAATAATACACATAGATTTGTGTGGAAAGATGCAAATGCCCTCATTGCATAACGACCATTATTTTTTTATGTTTATAGATGATTTCACCAGGAAGACATGGGTATATCTGCTAAAGACCAAGGATGAGGCATTCGCATACTTCAAAGAGTTCAAAGCAATGGTAAAGAAGCAAAGTGGCTATGTCATCAAGAAATTGCAAAGTGACAAAGGAGGAGAGTACATGTCATAATAATTCAAAGCCTTCTGCAAGAGCAATGGAATTCAGAAGCAGTATATAGCCAGGTATACTCCTCGACAAAATGGAGTTGCTGAGAGGAGGAATAGAACCATCATGGAGATGGCCAGGAGCATGTTCAAAGCCAAGAACCTATCGAATAAATATTGGGGAGCAATAGTGAAGTATGCTGCTTATATACTAAATAGATCCCCAATGAAGAGCTTGGATAACATTGTACCAGAAGAAGCTTGGACTAGAAGAAAGCTAGATGTTTCCTAATTAGGATATTTGGCTGCATAGCATATGCACACATACCAGACAAGCTAAGACAAAAGCTAGATGACAAGTCCAAGAAGTGCATCTTCCTCAAGGCGTATCTACTGTACAATCCAATTACAAAGAAGGTTGTAATCAGTAGAGACATGAAATTTGCTAAAGAGGAAGCATGCGATGGAAGTGTTCAGGCTATAGGAGCTTAACAAATTGATGGAGGAGTTAACCCCACCCACACACCAGCAGTACAAGACCATGAACAGCATAGGGCAGCAGTACCTAAAGAAGAAAGCTCGAGTGAGAAACAAGCACCGAGCACTTCCATAAGCGAATCCTCAGTAGCACCACAGAGAAGGTAGAGATATAAGATCTTGACTGAATTCTATCAGCAAGCTAAGAACAACCATCACTCAAATGCTCTATTCTATTTATTTTCTCCCACAAGATATCCAGAACACTTTGAAGAAGCTATGAAAGAGGAGAAATGGTGCAAGGCAATGGATGAAGAAATTCATGCCATTGAGAAAAATGATACTTGAGAGTTGAGAGAACTTCCAAAAGGAAAAAAAGCCATTGGAGTGAAATGGGTCTATAAGACCAAGTGCAATGATGAAGGCAAAGTGGACAAGCACAAAGCTAGAATGGTGGTGAAAGGATACAAGCAAAAGCATGGTATTGACTATGAGGAAACTTTTGCACCAGTTGCAAGAATGGAGACTGTAAGAGCAGTCCTAGCAATAGCAGCCCAACATAAGCTGAAAGTCCATCAAATGGATGTGAAATCAGCATTCCTGAATAGAGTATTGGAAGAAGAGGTCTATATAGAATAGCCACCTGGTTATGAGATAGAAGGAGTATATGATAAAGTCTATCATCTGAAGAAGGCATTTTATGGTTTGAAGTAGGCACCAAGAGCTTGGTATAGCCGAATTGACTCATACTTCATGAGAAATAACTTTCGCAGAAGAAATGGAGAGCCCACACTGTACATCAAGCAATACAAAGAAATGTTCTTGACTATTGTACTATATGTGGATGATTTGATCTTTATGGGAAGTGATGAAACTCTTGTTGAAGAATTCAAAGAAGAAATGAAGGAGGAATTCGAAATGACAGACTTGGGTCTGTTAAAATACTTCCTTGGAATTGAGGTTCAATAGCTAGAGCATGGGATATTCATATCCCAATCCAAGTATGCGAAGAACATACTGAAGAGGTTCTGGATGGATACCTGTAAGCCAACTCCCACACCTATAGCCATGGGAATCAAGCTGAGAAGAGATGACTCGACGAAGAGTGTGAATCCCACTTTGTACAAAAGCATGGTAGGGAGTCTAATGTATCTGATAGCCACACACCCAGATATAATGTATGCAGTGAGTCTAATCTCTAGATTCATGGAGAATCCCAGAGCCACACACCTACAAATAGCCAAGAGGATTTTGAGATATGTCCAAGAGACAATCGCATATGGAATCAGTTACAGAGAAATTGATGTCTTCAAATTGACTAGATACATAAATAGCGATTGGGCTGGAAATTCTGATGATTGAAAATGCACATCTGGATATATGTTTCATCTGGGATCTGGTGCCATCTCATGGGCATCAAAGAAATAGCCCATCGTATCCCTCTCATCAGTAGAGGCAGAATACATTGCATCGACAGGGGCAGCCTGTCAAGCAATCTGGATGAGGAGCATGTTAAAAGATTTGGGGCACGAGCAGAAGGAGGCGAAAAAACTATTATGTGACAACAGTTCAGCCATCGCACTATCAAAAAATGTTGTGTTCCATAAAATGACCATGCACATTGATACAAGGTATCATTATATAAGGGAGCTAATAAATGCTGGAGAACTCATCATGGAGTAGTGCAGAACTACAGAGCAATTCGTGGACATCTTCACCAAACCACTAGGGACCAGACTGTTCGAGCAATAAGGAAATAGAAATTCCCATCGAGGAATTGAAGGTTGAGCTGAAGAAGACAAGGCATGACCCTCTCTCTCATAAGCAAAGAGAAGAAGTCAAAAACTCATCGAGATTAAGGGGTAGTGTTGAAATTATAACCTCGATGGAAGTGGGGGCCATGCACAGACCAATGCCAAAATGCAAACCTCCAACTGCTCACATCATCGTCCCAAGTCTCCCAACTACCTTAGCATTTTGTTTGTTAGCTGCTAGCATGATGTCACCCTCCACTTAGCTCTCAACCAATGCCATAGCATTGAACCCCTTTGAGCTGATGTCAAGCACGAAAGCTTCTGACCCCTTAGCTTTTTACTCCCAACTGATGTCATCCACTTTCTAGCCTTTTACGTGAAGTGGAATGCGGACCCCACTTGGGCTGATGTCACCCTCATGTCAACCATCGACCAATGCCATGAGATGAACCCCCCAGCTACTTGCATCACCAGCTAAGTCTCCCAGCCCCTTTGTATTTCCCCTCCAGCTTACATCATTGCTCTCACTAGTATCACTCTTGCACCATCCTCCTCCAAGCCCTAGCTAATGTTGGAAGGTAGATCCTCCAAGAGCTTATGTCAATCACTCCCTGCTCCCAGTCTATGCCAAAACATCGGACCCCTTACCACTAACATAATCAACAAAACTCTTTGGCTTCCATTGTATCTCCCCTCGGTTGATGTCACCAATGAGGACACATGGCAGCATCTAGCCATAACTGGGTTCACACATGCTGATATCATTAGCATGGATATGTGGCAGCATCCGACCATAACTGGGTTCACACATGCTAATATCATTAGCATGGACACATGGTAGCATTCGACCACTGCTGACATCATCACTTTTGCTGATGTCACCAGTAGAATCACACAACACTCAAATACAAAGGAGCCCGAACTTCTCACCCCCCTCCTGCTTACATCATCGATGTAGAAGCTCTGACCCTTACCTTTTGAAGAGGTCTCTTACATCACCAGCTAGGACACATGGTAGCTTCTGATGACTACAGCCCTCACTCCTCAAAGGCATCACCTTAGGGACATGCGATAGCTTTTGGCAATGGCTGATGTCATCATTCCTATTGATGTCATTACAAAGGCTCGTTGCAGCCAAAATATAAAGGATGTTGGATATTGGACCCTCCTTTGTATGATGTCATCAATGAAAGGCTCCAATGCTTAAGGTTTTTTAAAGATGCTGATGTCACTCATCCTTGATGCATTTTGTAAAAGAAAAAGGAGCACGCTCTCCCACATGTTGACGTCAAACCCGACTGATAAGCATTTAAAAGGAATGGTTCTACATGTGGAAGTAAGCATAGTTAGGTTTAAATTTAGCGAGAATCCACATGCGATCTACCGCATTTAGATAAGATTTTAGCGAGAACATTCCTGCCATAAATCTATTAGGATTAGTAGATAGTTTGGTACGTAGGGTTTGAATAGCGCATGCATTAGGGTAGATGAACGTTGTTGTATATAAGCTCAATGTGTTAATAGGAAGAAAATAGATACAAGCAAGAAGTAGAAAATATTGTAATAGTTTTTGCTTATCTACAAGTTTACCAATACAAAAGAGACTGTGTTTTTCTCATCTATGTTGCGAGGACGTATTGGTTGTGTGTTGTTGTTTTGTGCTTGCATTCTTAGCTTCCGTTGCAGCATAGGGGAATCCTAAGAGAGTCAGCTTGTCGATTCCCCAACAGTCTATAGTAAATATAGTAATAAAAAGCATGTTGAAGTTCAAACAAGATAAAGAGTGAATCAACTTTTAAAAGAATAAGGTTTGTTAATAAGAGCACTAGGTGTTGTTGGATGTGTGGTGGAAAGCATCTTTAGAATCGATATCCCCTCATCAAAGAACAATAAAAAAAGACCACCATTACCACTTCAAATATAGGTATTTTGTTCATAAACCCCTCTAAATTTTGAAAATTTATAAATTCTATAAGGAGTATTATTAGTCAAGACATGCTAAGTACATTAAAACTTTTGACAAAAGGTGGGTAGACAAACATGATCTTGGGATAAACCTTATAAAGGTCAATATGATTTCACTAGTTTGAGAATTTTGCACTTTATGAAGGTATCTTAAAATACTAAGGAATATTCCATGCAAAGGATAAAATACCAATTCATAAAAATAAGTCTTATAAAGAAAGAAGAATTTATGAATTGCACATAAAGGGGAAAGATTCAAAGTTAATAATTTTAACTCATGAGAAAGTACCATATTGGCTATGACCTAAATAGGGTAAAAGTTAATAAACCCTAAAACAAGATTGTTACTAAATAAATTTAGTTAAAGTGTCCATAATATCTAAACTTTATGGAAAGTAACATAAATTTTCTACCCCAAAAGAGGGATTAATTGCAATCTAAGGATGCAAAAAGGTGTTAGGGCATCAAGTTCCTATTACATGAAATAGGAATAAGGAAATCTAGTACAAAGCATGTTAACAAAATATAGTGAAATTTAATATTCTCTATAATATTTTAGTTCAATATAGCAAACCATTTAATGGATTGCATTTTATTTTGAATCTATTTACTTGGTGGTGGTTAGGTTAACCAAATGAGTATGGTTTTCCCTAGATAAAACCCTACCAATGATGGCCTTATGGAAGCTATGGATTGTGTTTTCATTACAAAGCTTCGGGCATCAAAAGAGTCTTCGAATAATTAGAAATTTTTCCTAATAATTAGTCACATTTGGATTCTTGAAATGATTTGAATTCCATGCTCTAAATATGAGGAGGTGCAGAACTCCTAGGGATGATTTGGAGGATCTAGTCATGATCCATCTAAAATTAATAAGCAATTGGAGGAGTAATGACTACTCTTTGAGAATTTACTATAAGTGTGCCATAAGTTCCATAAACTCTAAACCCTAATTAGTTCCTTTTGAAAAGGGGTTCAAATTGTTTATAGGCTTGTACTACCACCCAGTTTTTCAAAAAAGGATAAGATGTCTCCATGTCTCCTCATTAAAAAGGAATATTTTGATCCATTATATGCTTTGACTTCTTTAATCTTGCTGGTATTGGATTGCATGGATGTTGAAGCTCTTCCATCAAACCCTACTTTTAGGACTAAGAAGATGAGTAATAAAAAAGATATATGCATGTTTAGTATAATAAGATGAATTTATGTGGATCTCTTTCAATTTATATGTTTCTTATGAAAAGAAAAACTCCTTACTATTTTGGATAGTTATGTAAACATTATTTCACTTTATTATTTATAGTTTAAAAACATAAGTGACTATGTTCCTTTTAAGGGGGGTAGTATGTAACAATCCTCCCAATGACTATTATTATTATTTATAGTTTAAAAACACAAGTGACTATGTTCCTTTTAAGGAGGGTAGTATGTAACAATCCTCCCAATGACTATTATTATGACCTTGATGACCTCGAGGGATTTGAATTAAATTTTAGATAATTTACTTTGTGAAATGAATTATGAATGGTTATATGCATCGTTTGTGTCAATTTGATATTGGCTTTGAGGTTGTTGTGATATAGGTAATAGGTTGACCCAACATGGGAGTCAGGTTGGACACCCTAGGGAACCAAATATGAGTTGGTTAGGGGAACAGATTGGTAAGAGTGAGGAAATGATTAGCGTTGATTTGCTGATATCCACAAAAACCTTCATAGATCATATAGATGCATATCATAATTATTGTGCTCATCATCAATCTCATCCCAAACTGGTAGGTCAAAATAAGGATCCTAGGTGACTTCCTCCTCATATAGCAAGTCTAGAGGTCTCTGACACTGCTCTACCCTACATGTTACTATCATCCTTTGAGTAGTCTACCATAGAAACCAGTGGGGCATGTCCGCCCATGTGATATCTATAAGGTACATCCTAGCTATGTTGATGTGTTCATACACCCAAGCATGAAGGATGAATGAGTGCACTACAGTCCTGCCTCCCTTATTCATAGAAATAAAGCTATGAAGATCCCTGTACATCATGGCTAGTATACAATGATCCCATGTGTATCTCTCCCTGTGGAGGCATATCCCCTGCATAATGGCTCTGTAGCCATTGTGAAAGCACTCATGATTCTTATTGCTACACATAACTATGTCGATAAAAATGGCCACATATAGTCTAAAATAGCAAAATATATCTATATCCTCTAGGGGCATGTAAATCATGTCGTGAAGGGGTGCACCCTTATTCTACTATTGATAGTCCTTTGAGTTAGTAGCACTACTCCTCCATCTCAGCCATCAGCAATGTAGCCCTCTAAACTAGTGTACCCTTCATGGGTACCCATAGTATCTTGTGTATGTTAGCTAAAGTAATGGTAATATCTCTTATCGATAAGTGGAATGTGTTGGTGTCATCACACTAATGCTTCATCAATACAATGAGGAAGTACTTTTCACATAGGATGCATGACATGCCCCTCATGTGACCCAATCTTGCGACATCCAACCATGCCCTCTCTATCGTTGTTAGCTCAAACTTTGTTGTGATGTTCATGGTTGGAATCCATGGTTGCAGTGCATCAAGTAGGCTTGATCCTACATCCATGTACAAAATTATACTTTTCAATAACAATTTCATTAAAAATTGAAAATTAAAAGCTAAAATAACTCAAATATGAATTTGTCCCTTTTTCTTATCAAACAAGTCTTAACGTTCATATTTTTGAAAATTTAAAGTTTCAAATTGTGTCAAAATCCATGCAAAAGTCAATTTTCAAGTTTTTCTTAAATTTCTTAGTCCAACGGCAATGCTAGGAACCTAGTGATGCTGCCTCATTCATGGTTTCATTTTCCCCTAAATTTTTGTACACATTAAATTTTTATCTCATTATATGGTAAAAATGATGTTTGATTCCTCACATGCGTACTCAAACCTATCCTAACATTTTTATCCCACCTTTTCCCATAATTTCACAAATTTAACCAAAACTAAGCTAAATCCAAATTCTAATCTATCAAAAATATCCTACACTATGCATACATGGAAAATGTGATAAGAAATTTGGTACCTGATGACCCTCTAGTGAAGAATGAATAATAAAATCCCTATGCCCTTGTTGTGAAGTAATCCTCTATGTCATTTGATCAATTGCAAGGAATATACATGCCTACCACAGTCCCGTAGCTCTCACACAACCTCAAATAGCACCAACAATCTCCTAGACTAGAGCTCAAATTCAAAAATCAAGCATGCATAAATGAATTCCAATACGACCTATTTATAAACTATTTGGTATCCATTTTTCCTAAATTGATCATTTTTCTTGCCACTAACTGATCTCAGAAAACCTTTTCATCATTGAACCATGAAACAATCACCCACAAATAGTCTGTAAATTTCCAAATATCTCCTTAACCCAACATCATCGCTAGGATCTTGGTATCGCCACTGGCTTATGCTGTCATTTAAAAAAAAAAATTAATTTTAGGCTTTCGTGTCGTCTACATGGAAGAAAAAGCATGTCATCTCCAACCATTTATGTCAAATTTTTCAAACCCCCCTTTGGGGAAAAGTGGTCAAATTTAACTTCTCATGTTTGTTAAAATTGGAATAGTCATGTGTATTTCAAAAAAAATTGTTGTACTTTTTCCTATCATGGAGGTGTTTCTCACCTGCTCACATTTTCCTTCCTTCAAGATTATCCACTTATCCTAGCGATGTCATTATGTTCTAGCACTACTGCTGGTTACTAAGAGAGGATCATGTCATCATTTTCTTTTCTCAACAATGTCAATGTTAAATGAATGAAAAATTATATTTTTAGCACATGTCATAAATTCATATCCACTACACTTGTCAATTTACAAACAATAGGAAAATGTTAACATATGCCAAATTATAGCATGCCATGTTTCTTATCAGGTAAATTTAACTTTTCATATTTTTTCCATTGCTTATCTCTTAGCTAATGTTTAAAAAATTGATTTTCTTACCTATTGCATATATCCTAAATTACACCTATCAATTGTTGCATGACTAATGATCAAATTGTCACTTCTTATTGTCACATTACACTTATCAATGAAAATGTATTATCTTTAGAAATTACTTATTTGTTTTCTTGTCATATTAAACTAATAATTATCTATATTTGCTTAGCACATCTTATCAAATAATGATTGTCTATTGTGCTTATCATTCCTTATCAAAATGAAGCTTGTCTATGTGCTTGTCATATATTATCTATAATGCTTGTAAAAATATCATTTGT